>UMEX01046296.1_pt1 | contig 22209 bp, 20 predicted proteins | sample 1964871 | NCBI WGS metagenome assembly UMEX01 (sample SAMEA4836032, study PRJEB28245) | human gut metagenome | biome: gut microbiome; material: fecal sample | place: Denmark | collected 2008
CAAATAAAAAGACTGAATCAGACAGCTGAGAAATAAATCTCATGCAAGCTAATTCAGTCCAAAATATATTTTTATTCAATTATCACCGCTTTCGTGGTATAGTAAATACATCTCAGCCGAGTTCTGAAATTCTATTACTTCTGTACTGTGTTATTTATAAAAGAGAGGCCTTTCCTTCATAAATTCGTTGATTGGTTACGAAATTTATTTAGGACTAAATCGCTAGAGCCCTTGTATTATAAGGGGTTCTGCCTTGTGTCATTATAATAACACAAGCACCCCCATTTAAAATATTCATCATCGGCACCGGAAGCTGCATGGTATGACAACCTCCAAGGTACTGATAAAGAGGAAGCCGGAGTGCACCGGCTGCAGCACGGGCCGTTGCCAGGGATACTGCCAGTGTGGCATTGGCTCCTGCACTGCTTTTGTTTTCCGTTCCGTCCGTTTCGATCAGAAGATGATCGATCCATGCCTGGTTCAGGGCATTTTCTCCGATGATGGCATCCGCCAGACGGGTATTGATGTTCTCCACCGCTTTTTTCACACTCTGGCCCAGATATTCCTCACGGTTTCCGTCCCGCAGCTCCACAGCCTCAAATTTCCCCGTGGATGCTCCGGACGGCACCATGGCTCTTCCCGTAAATCCGTTGATCCCTATGATTCCTTCTCCTACTGTTACTTCCGCTTCCACCGTAGGATTCCCCCTGGAATCCAGGACCTGTCTAGCGTGAACTTTTCGAACAGGCAGATAACGTAGCATAAGTTTTCCCTCCTTGAAAATAATAATACTGTTTATGATCTCCTGCGCTTTTTTGTTCTCTTCTTATGTTCATAAGGGTAGCTTGTCCGAAAAGGTTTTGGTCTATACGTATTCTCCGGCGTCAATATTATCTGAATATTTTAGATATTTTATTTTAGTTATTCTTCTCTTTTAATTTATTTTTATTATTTTTCAAATTTAGTGTTGACAATATCGTTTTTATCTGTTATAGTATAACCATCAAATAAAACAAACGGAAAACAAAAAAACAAATCAAAAAGGAGCGTGAACCCACCGAAAACATAACTTACTTCCCATAATCTAAGAAAGAGAGGTACAGTCCACCAGAAGATTTAAAGATTTCCCATCATAATTAAAACAAGGAGGTACGGACCACCGAGAACGTAAATTTTAATTCCGTATAAGTTTTAAATCTAAGAAATGAGAGGTATATTCCATTGGATAATGAAAATTGAAAGAGTCATCGGCAGAAGAAATGAATCGCTGATGACTCTTATTTTTTGCCTATTTTTGTCCTGTCTCTCCTGAATATCCTACTTTTTTACAGTCTGCATGACTACATATTTTTCTCTGGTTGACCATCCCATTTTTATAAAGATCATTCCATCACAAAACTTTTCCGCTAAATGTACATTTATGTTCTCATCCATCATATTTTGCTGAACATAGTCTCATTATCATCTATATTCATATCTTCCTCTGTACGTTCATAAGCATATTAATAACTCCATTTTCTCCGAGGTTACCATGAAACGAAAACATATCTACCGTCTTATCTTTTGCTTTGTCATGGCTTTTGCTTTTGGCAGTCTTGTGGGAAAGATCTCTTCCCATTTTTCTTCCGGATCACGATCCGACCAGAATTTTATGAAAAAAAGCCAGCCCTCTTCTGCCTCTTTGTCCTCTCAGAGTGAAAACTGGGGGCTTGGTTTTCAGGAGAAGGGCACACGGCCTACAGGAAATGCTTCCATAGAGGAACTGAAAAAATACAATGCCTGGTACGCAGATGATACTGATGAGAAAAAAATATATCTCACTTTCGACGCAGGCTATGATAATGGAAACACACCTGCCATTCTGGATGCCTTACATAAACATCACGTACATGCTACATTTTTTGTTGTGGGAACTCTGATCCGGGAAAAACCGGAACTGATCCGGGAAATTGTGGATGCAGGCCATACCGTTGGCAATCACACCATGACCCACCCGGATATGTCCGGCATCTCCACAAAAGAGGCTTTTCAGAAACAGCTGGAAGATGTGGAGGCTCTTTATAAAGAAGCAACTGGAAAAGAAATGACAAAATTTTACCGTCCGCCACAGGGGATCTACAGTACAGAAAACCTCCAGATGGCAAAAGATCTGGGATATCACACGTTTTTCTGGAGCCTGGCTTATGTGGACTGGTATCAGGATAAACAGCCCTCAAAAGAAGAAGCCTTTGAAAAACTTCTGGGGCGGATCCATCCGGGCGCTATTGTACTGCTGCACAGCACTTCCTCTACAAACGCTTCCATCCTGGATGAACTGCTGACGAAATGGGAAGAGATGGGATACACTTTCGGAACGTTGGAAGAACTTGTAGAAGCCGCCTGAAAAAAATCGCACATACCCTGTGCATCCTCAGTACCACAAGCACTGATCTTCCAGCTTCTGGATCTTCCAGATAAACGTATAAAAAATCTGCCCCGGAACTATATTCTCATACGTCCCGGAGCAGATTTTTCTGTGCTATTGATTTAGAAGGTGTTCTTCTTATTTAATTGTCTTATTTACTGAACTGCTTTGAATGCCTCATCAAGATCCTGGATAATATCATCGATATTCTCAGTTCCGATAGAAAGACGGATTGTGTTTGGTTTGATTCCCTGATCAAGAAGCTCTTCCTCTGTGCACTGGCTGTGTGTTGTAGTAGCCGGATGGATAACCAGAGATTTTACATCTGCAACGTTTGCAAGAAGTGAGAACAGCTCAAGGTTGTCGATGAAATCTTTTGCCTTCTGTGCGTCTCCCTTGATCTCGAATGTAAAGATGGAACCACCGCCGTTCGGGAAGTATTTCTTGTAAAGTTCCTGCTGGCTTGGATCTGTGGATACAGACGGATGATGAACTTTCTCTACCTGCGGATGGTTGTTCAGGTACTGTACAACTTTCAGTGCATTCTCAACATGACGCTCTACACGGAGAGACAGTGTCTCAAGTCCCTGAAGGAAGATGAAGGAGCTTACTGGAGAAATTGTTGCTCCTGTGTCACGAAGAAGGATCGCACGGATCTTTGTAACAAATGCAGCCGGTCCGCATGCTTTTGTGAAGCTTACGCCGTGATAGCTTGGATTTGGCTCTGTAAGAGATGCAAATTTACCGGATGCCTCCCAGTCGAACTTACCACTCTCTACGATCACACCACCAATAGTAGTTCCGTGGCCACCGATGAATTTTGTTGCGGAATGAACAACGATATCTGCGCCGTACTCAATCGGTCTTACGAGGTATGGTGTTGCAAATGTATTATCTACAACAAGCGGAATTTTATGTTTGTGAGCGATTTTTGCAAGAGCCTCAATATCTACAACATCAGAATTTGGGTTTCCAAGAGTCTCAATATAAACAGCTTTTGTGTTCTCCTGGATCGCATTCTCCACTTCCTCGAGATTAAATACATCAACAAATGTTGTTGTGATTCCGTATGCCGGAAGCGTATGCTCCAGAAGGTTTGTTGTACCGCCGTAAATATTTTTGGCTGCTACAATGTGATCTCCCTGCTGTGCAAGGTTCTCGATCGTGTATGTGATAGCTGCTGCACCGGATGCTACTGCAAGTGCTGCCGAACCACCCTCAAGTGCTGCGATCCTCTTCTCGAATACGTCCTCTGTCGGGTTTGTAAGACGTCCGTAAATGTTACCGGCATCTGCAAGTCCGAAACGTGCTGCTGCATGATCGCAGTTGCGGAATACATAGGAAGAAGTCTGGTAGATCGGTACTGCTCTTGCATCTGTAACCGGATCCGGCTGTTCCTGTCCTACGTGAAGCTGTAATGTCTCAAATTTGAATTTTCTCTGATCTCTTGTAATTTTGCTCATGTGTTTGTCCTCTTTTCTTTTATTCTTATATTCGGTAAAATAGTAATTTCTTATCTTATAATCATCTGCTTATCAGCGACAACAACACATTCGCTTTTCTTCGATAAACACCTTTGTTGACTTCTGTAAAACCTTCATGATTTCCTCCTGATCATCACGTTGCTCACCTTGTTTTGTGTGCTCCGTTTTTTGATGATGCAATCATATCACCCTTTTCCTAGTATGTCAATGGGGTTTATCTATTTAGGTTCTCACCTTTATTTATGACTGGCTATAGATTTTATTTATAACGCCACCGCCTACAACCTCATCTCCGTCATACATCACTACAGCCTGGCCTTTTGTGATGGCTCTCTGCGGTTCATCAAATTTCACATGAAGGATGCCATCCGGTGTCTGCCATGCAGTGGCAGGCTGCTCTTTGTGACGGTAACGGATCTTGGCAGTCACTCTTTTCGGCTCAGTTAAGCTGTCCACAGAGATCAGATTTACATTGTCTGCCTCCAGTTCACTGCTGAAAAGATCTTCGTTGTCCCCGAGAACTACCGTATTGGTCTTCGGAGAGATCTCACAGACATAAAGACGGCTGGCCGCCGGAATGCCAAGACCACGGCGCTGGCCGATCGTATAATGGATGATTCCCTTATGACGTCCGATATAGTTTCCCTCTTTATCTACAAAATCACCCTCCGGCGTTTTTTTGCCTGTGTACTTCTCAATAAATTTCGCATAATCGCCGTCCGGTACAAAACAGATATCCTGACTGTCATGCTTTCTGGCATTGATAAAGCCATGTTTTTCGGCAATGACACGAACCTGGTCCTTCCGGAGACCTCCAAGCGGAAGCTTTACATGTGCCAGCTGTTCCTGGGTCAGCATATAGAGAACGTATGACTGATCCTTTGTATCGTCCACTGCTTTTTTCAGAAGGTAGCGGTCCCGTTTCTCATCGTACTCCACTCTTGCATAATGTCCGGTTACAATATAATCGTAGCCGATCTCCTGCATACGGTGGAACATTTTATCAAATTTCAGATATCGGTTACAGTCGATACATGGATTAGGGGTGCAGCCGTTTTCGTAGGCATCTACAAACCTGTCCATAACCTCTGTATGGAAATCTGCGGTAAAATTAAACACGTAATAAGGCATATCCATCTGATAGGCTACGCTTCTGGCATCCTCAACATCGTCCAGGGAACAGCAGGTCTTTTCCCTGTGGACACCGATATCTTCGTTGTTGTAAAGTTTCATGGTAGCGCCGATGCACTCGTCACCGGATTCCTTTGTCAAAAGAGCTGCCACGGAGCTGTCTACACCGCCGCTCATTGCTATGATCGCTTTTTTCATTTATATCTTAACCTTTCCTGATGATTGATGATTTCTCAGCTTTGCAGCCTGTATTCTCTTACGGTTACTGCAATTTCGCATTTATTATAATATGGCAGATATCCTTTGTCCACGATTTTTCACCCGGAACCTTTGCTTTGCTTCTTTCCCGCAGGCTCTCTTTGGTATATAATAGAAAATATTTTTCAGAAAAGGATGTGACTATATGAAGCTTTCCCTGTTTTCCACGCTGCGGGGATACCGGAAAGAATACCTTCTCAAAGATATTTTTTCCGGTATCATCATCGCCGCAGTTTCCATTCCTATCTCCATGGGATATGCCCAGATTTCCGGAATTCCGGCGGTATACGGACTGTATGGTTCTGTTCTGCCAATCCTGCTGTTTGCGCTCTTTTCCACTTCAAGGCAGTTTATCTTCGGCGTTGACGCGGCACCTGCTGCCATTGTAGGCGGCGCGCTGTCTACCCTTGGCATTGCCGCGGAATCGGAAGCTGCCATGGATTATGTCCCTGCCATTGCACTTTTTGCAGGCCTGTGGCTGTTTGTGTTCTTCCTGCTCCATGCGGATAAGATCGTAGATTTCATCTCCACACCGGTAATGGGTGGTTTTATCAGCGGTATCGCAGTCACCATCATCCTGATGCAGATCCCGAAACTGATGGGAAGCCCGGCAGGTTCCGGTGAACTTCTGGAGCTGGCAGAACATATCTTCGCTGCCGCAAAAAATATCAGCTGGCTTTCCCTCTGCATGGGACTTGGTGCGCTGATACTGATCCGCATATTCAAAAAACTGGCGCCGAAATTCCCCATGGCCATCGCGATCATGGCCCTGGGTGTTCTCTCCACCGTTGTTTTTCATGTGGATGAAAAGGGCGTTGTGCTTTTGCAGTCTGTAGAACGCGGCCTCCCTTCCCTGGTGATCCCGGATTTCGGAAATGTTGATCTGACCCAGGCAGCAGGCCGCGGCCTTATGGTTGCCGTTGTCATTATGGCGGAAACCCTTCTTGCAGAAAACACTTTCGCCTTTCGCAATGACTATAAACTGAACGACCGACAGGAGATCCTGGCCTGTGCAGCAGGAAACATTGCGGCTGCCGCTGTGGGATGCTGTCCGGTAAACGGCAGTATTTCCCGTACCTCCCTCAATGAACAGTACGGAGGAAAATCTCAGGCAGTTTCCATCACTGCTGGGATCACCATGGCTCTGATCCTTCTTTTTGGCACCGGATTTATCGGATATCTTCCGGTTCCTGTGTTGACAGCCATTGTGATCTCTGCTCTGATGGATGTAGTGGAAACCCATCTGGCTGTACGTCTTTTCAAGGTGAGCCGCACAGAATTTTACATTTTTATGGCTGCCGGTTTCAGCGTGCTCTGTCTTGGAACGATCTACGGCGTTATCATCGGCATCCTGCTCTCTTTCGTAGCTGTGATCCTGAAGGCCACCAACCCGCCGCGCTCCTTCCGTGGTATGATTCCTGGAAGAGACGCTTATTTTGATCTGTCCAAAAACCGTTTCGCCTACCCTATTAAGGGCGTCGTGATCTACCGTTTCAGTGAAAACCTGTTTTTTGCAAATATAAAGATTTTTCAGGAAGATATTGAGAACAGCATCCGAAAAGACACCAGGGTAGTGATCGTAGATGCCAGTGCTATCAACAGCATTGATGTCACAGCAGCAGACCGTCTGGATGCCATCTCCGCAAGCCTGAAAAAACGTGGGATCCGTTTTTACCTCACAGAGCATTCCACCCAGATCAATGACCAGCTGCGTCAGTTCGGCATCGGCCATATGATCAAGGACGGTATGGTCCGCCGTACCATTCTTGCCGCCTTACATGACGCAGGGATCGAAGCTCCTTATGAACTGGATGTTCCAAAGGAGGACGAGGCAAAACTTCTCCGCCGCAGCATCGCCTTTCTCCCGGCAGAAGAAGAAAATACCCTGGAAGAGTTCGCCTGGGCTTTTGGTGATGATGCAGTAAAAGAGATCGAGGAATCTGTCCATCACATTATCGAACAGTTACATCAGATCCCGGATATTGAACGTCTCTCCGAAGAAGGTCTGGAAGAACTTCTGGATAACTGGCATGGCCTGGGGCTTCTGGATGAAGATGAACTTCTCCGAAGGATTGAGTTACATATGGACGAACTGCCGGAAGAGCTGACTTCCGACCGGAGACTGATCCTTCAGCTTCTGGAAAAACGCCGTGGCAAACTAAAAGAAAAAATCCTGGCCGAACACCCGGAAGTTCTGGAACGGCTGGAACAGCGCAGAAAGAAACTGGAAGAACGGCTGGAGAAACAGAATCCGGAAGCCGTTCAGAAGTGGAAACACTGGAAAGAGGAACATCTCAAAGACTGATTTTTGCACACATTCCTTTTGCGGATCCATGATCAGCTTTCATGATTTCCCGCATATTCCTCACAGACATTGATAAATTCCTGCATCACAGCAGAAGGCCTGCGGTCTTTTTTCCAGGCAAGAAGGATCCTAGTCGTAAGCTTCTCTTCTTCGATGATCCGGATGGGAAGATCTGTACAGAGGTCTTCCATGGATCTTGGAAAAACGGCAGTGGCAAGGCCTTCCTGCACCCAGAGCATGGCATCTCTGGGATCGTCGCAGACACAGAAAATATCCGGCTGGAGATTTTTTTCTCCAAAGGCTTTCATCAGAAATTCTTCGTATCGCCGGTAAATAATAAGAGGGCGTCCAGTCAGTTTCTTAAGGCTGATGCCCTCTTTTTTTGTCCTGTTTTCCGGGAATGCCGGGGGAAGGACTGCGATCATGGGTTCTTCCGAAAGCTCCAGATAATTTAATCCCTCCAGCTTGATAGGTGTCCGCACCACAGAGACATCAATGATCCCATCCATAAGATAGTTCAGAAGTGTGAAGGTAATGGCATCCCGCACCTCAAAGTTTACATCGGAATTTTCCCTGGAAAATCTGGAAATATAAGGCATAATGGTGGTTACTGTGGTGGGCGTGATCCCGATACGTAAGACCTGCTTTTTCCCTGCCTTGGATACTTCCAGCTCTGTGGAACGGACATAATTTAAAATATTCTCCGTCCTGTCATAAAGAAGCTTTCCCGCTTCTGTCAGTGTCACCCCTGCCCTGGTCCGCTCAAAAAGCTTCACATTCAGCTCTGCTTCCAGCTGTTTGATCTGGTAGCTTAAGGGCGGCTGGGACATATTCAGTCTTCTTGCAGCTTCATGGATACTTCCCGTTGCCGCAATCTCATGAAAATATTCCAACTGTCTGATCTCCATATCCTTCTCCTTTTAATTGCATATAATAATTTCTGTAATTTCCGCATTCCGTTCCCGGATGATCCACATCAAACACGCTCTGTCTCTGTTCAAACAAACGGATATCTGCAATCTGCATACTAATGATTTTTTCATTTTTGCAGATACTATCATTATCTTCCCATAAACTCACGTTTTCTTCAATACAAATTTTATATTATAATACATCAAAAACAATATTATACGTATCATCCCTAAGGGAGTATAATAACAGAGGTTTATTGTAATAAAAAGGAAATGGAGGAAAGAAAAAGAAATGCGAACACTCGCAAAATATCTTCGAAACTACAAAAAAGAAAGCATTCTGGCTCCTTTTTTCAAGTTTCTGGAAGTTGTGTTTGACCTGCTGGTGCCTATCGTCATCGCCCAGATCATTGATGTGGGTATTGCCCATAACGATCACGGCTACATCGTACAGAAATTCTTTATCCTGATACTGATGGCAGCCGCAGGACTGGCAGTCAGCATCACAGCCCAGTTTTTTGCAGCAAAAGCCAGCGTAGGTTTTGCCACAGAAGTACGTCAGGCAGTTTTTGACCATATCCAGAAGCTTTCCTATACAGAGCTGGATACCCTTGGAACCGATACCCTGATCACCCGTCTGACCGATGACGTAAACCAGGTACAGAATGGTGTAAATATGGGCCTTCGTCTTCTTCTTCGAAGCCCGTTTATTGTTTTCGGTGCCATGGTGATGGCCTTTACTATCAACGTGCGCTGTGCGCTGATCTTCGTAGTTGCCATCCCGATCCTGTTCCTGGTTGTCTTTGTGATCATGTTCTTAAGTATCCCTCTTTTCAAAAAAGTACAGGGACGCCTGGATACTGTCACACGCCTTACCAGAGAAAACCTGACCGGTGTCCGTGTGATCCGTGCATTCTGCCGGGAAGATCACGCAGTTGCGGAGTTTGACGAAAGTAACCTTGCTCTCACAAAGCTGAATGAGTTTGTAGGAAAAATCTCCGCACTTTTAAATCCGGCCACCTATGTACTGATCAATATCGCAACCGTGATCCTGATCCAGACTGCAGGCGTACAGGTCAATCTTGGAAACATGCAACAGGGTGAAGTCGTTGCCCTTTACAACTACATGGCACAGATGATCGTGGAGCTGATCAAACTTGCTTCCCTGATCATCACCCTGAACAAATCCATGGCCTGTGCAGACCGTGTTGCCGGAATCCTGAAAGTAGATTCCACCATGACTTACCCGGAGAAAACTTCCGCACCGGCAGCTGCAAAGAACGACTGTGCCGTTGCTTTTGACCATGTGACCTTCTCCTATGCAGGAACCGGCGCACCCAGCCTTTCGGACATCACTTTTTCCGCAAAAAAAGGCTCTACCATTGGAATCATCGGCGGTACCGGAAGCGGTAAGTCCACCCTTGTGGATCTGATCGCACGTTTCTATGACGCAAGTTCCGGAACCGTTACCCTGGACGGCCAGAATGTACAGACCTATTCTCAGAATGAGCTCCGGGAAAAAATCGGCGTGGTTCCTCAGAAGGCAGCACTTTTTCAGGGAACCATCCGCGAGAACTTAAGCTGGGGACGGGAAGACGCCACAGATGAGGAAATGTGGGAGGCTCTTACCACTGCCCAGGCCCGTGAGATCGTGGAGAAAAAAGATGGCCAGCTGGATTTTAAGCTGGAACAGAACGGCCGGAACCTTTCCGGTGGCCAGCGCCAGAGACTTACCATTGCCCGCGCCCTTGTGAAAAAGCCGGAGATCCTGATCCTGGACGACAGTGCCAGTGCTCTTGACTTTGCCACAGATGCGGCACTTCGGAAATCTCTCCACCAGCTTGGCGGAAACACCACCACTTTCCTGGTATCCCAGAGAGCAGCCAGTATCCGTCAGGCCGATCTGATCCTGGTACTGGACGACGGCCAGCTCGCCGGAAAAGGAACCCACCAGGAGCTTGTTTCCACCTGTGAAACTTACCGTGAGATCTTTTTCTCACAGTTCCCGGAAGAACGGATCAAATATGAAAAAGCAACCGGAAAGGAGGTCCTGGCATGAGTAAAACATACAAAAAATCCCAGAACAAAAACAGCATGGCAACCTTCTTCAAGGTGCTCCGCTTTATCGGAAAATACCGTTTCCTTCTTGTCTTAAGTGTAATCCTTGCCGCAGTTACCGTAATTTTGCAGCTGTATGTTCCCGTACTTTTCGGCTATGCCATTGATGAGGTGGTTGCTGACCATGAAGTTGATTTTGGCAGAATGGGATTCTATCTTTCCCGTATTCTTGTCATGATCGTGCTTTCCGGTATTGCCACCTGGGTCATGAGCATTATCAATAACCGCATGACCTACCGCACAGTACAGGATATCCGTGCGAAATCCATCCGCCATATCCAGAAACTTCCGCTGTCCTACCTGGACGGACACAGCACCGGTGATATCATCAGCCGTGTCATTGCGGATACAGATATTCTTTCCGATGGTATGCTCCTTGGATTTACACAGCTGTTTTCCGGTATCATCACCATCATCGGAACTTTGATCTTCATGTTTTCCAAAAACGTGTGGATCACACTGATGGTCATTGCCCTGACACCGGTGAGCTTTTTTGTGGCAAAATTCATCTCCTCCCATTCCTTCCAGATGTTCCGTGCACAGAGTGATGCCCGTGGACGTCAGACTGCACTGATCGAGGAAATGATCGGAAATCAGAAAGTGGTTCAGGCATTTGGCTATGAGAACCGTTCTTCGGAGCGTTTCGCTTCGATCAACGAGGAGCTTCGAAATGCCAGCCAGAAAGCTGTTTTTTACAGCAGTCTCACCAACCCGTCCACACGATGTGTCAACAACATCATCTATGCAGGTGTAGCTCTTGTAGGTGCATTCCTGATCCCGGGCGGTCATCTGACAGTAGGTGGGCTTTCCGTCCTGTTGGCCTATGCTAACCAGTACATGAAACCATTTAATGATATCAGCTCTGTGATTACAGAGCTTCAGAACGCTCTGGCCTGCGCTACCAGGATCTTTGACCTTCTGGAAGAAGAACCGGAAAGCCCGGACCCGTCCGGAACTCTTGATGATGTAAAAGGTGCCGTAGATATCCAGAATGTTTCTTTCCGCTACGAAGAGGACAAACCTCTCATTGAAGGATTTAACCTTCACACAGAGCCTGGCCGACGAATCGCCATCGTAGGTCCCACCGGCTGTGGTAAGACAACTTTTATCAACCTGCTAATGCGTTTCTACGACGTCACCGGCGGAAGTATCTCCGTAGACGGAAAACCGATCACCGAAGTTTCCAGACATACCCTCCGCGGAAGCTATGGCATGGTTCTCCAGGATACCTGGATCAAACATGGAACTGTCCGCGACAACATCTGTATCGGAAAACCGGATGCTTCGGATGAGGAAGTGATCCAGGCAGCAAAAATGTCCCACAGCTGGGAATTTATCCGCCGTCTTCCAAATGGCCTGGATACCATTCTCTATGAAGACAGCTTAAGCCAGGGACAGAAACAGCTTCTCTGTATCACCCGTGTCATGTTGTGCCTGCCACCGATGCTGATCCTTGACGAGGCAACCTCCAGCATTGATACCCGTACTGAAATACTGATCCAGGAAGCCTTCGACCGGATGATGCAGGGCAGAACAAGCTTCATTGTTGCCCACCGTCTCTCTACTATCCGTAATGCGGATGAGATCCTTGTCATGAAAGACGGAAGCATCATTGAGCAGGGAAATCATGAGGAACTTATGGCAAAAGGCGGATTCTATCAGAATCTTTATAACAGCCAGTTTGTGAAAGTTTCTGAATAAAATATCGAATTTATAAAATTCAAAAATCTCCGGATCACAGTTTTTCTGTGCCGGAGATTTTTTTATACCATTTTGTTCTATTTATATTTTGACCGGAGAAGCCACTTCTGATCGATCACTTTCAATTCTTCTCCAAACCGGATATGAAGCCTTACTGAGCCTGGAAGCTGCTCCACATGTTCAATGTTTCCGGTTCCGAATTTCGGATGGCTCACATCTTCTCCGATCTCGTAGCGCACAATGCTGTTCCGGGTATTTTCATGCTGCTGCTTTCTCCGGTAAGTATCCCGTACTGTTACTGTCCGGTCATGGATTGGGCTTCGGAGCTTTTTCTCGTAGTCGTGTTTCATCAGGGCTTCCCCTGCCTTATAATATGGCGTTGGCGCCGCGCCGGTCAGAGAGCAGCAGTATTTCCAGGCACTTCCGTGGGTTCCGTGCTGCCACTGATACTCTTGGGGAATGTGAAAATTATGCTGCATATAATGGGCATATTCATGTTTGTAAAGGTCCAGCCTGTCCTCTTTTTTCAGAGGATTTTTTACCGCGTAGCCGATAAACAGCAGGGAAAAATGAAAATGCTCTTTTTCGTGGTAACTGCCTCTTGTATAGGATCCCAGAAGATCTGGCTCCATACCAAAGGTAATGGGAATCTTCGCTCCATTGAGATGAAATTTTTTATCAAATTCCGCATAAAGGCTGCGGATCTGGGCTGTAAGTATGGGAATTTCTTTTTGCAGAGCCTGTGCAAGTGTCTGGTCGATCATTATTTACAACTCCTAATCTCCATATTTATACAATATTACTACAGAATAACAGACATTCTCTGGATTATCTGTTGTAGATAAATGAACGCCTGCCTATGTTTAAAAATACAAACTCTAGTAATATAGCACTTTCTCCCGGAATTGTAAACATCTCCTGAACACCATTTTGCCGGCAGTCGTTAAGAACTGCCGGCAATACCCCTTATTTTATCTCAGGCATAAATCTGCCTTACGCCAGTTTCCAGCTGGCTGCCTCTTCTCTTGCATGAATAAAATCTGCATAAAGGCCGCTCTGGGCGGAAAGTTCCTCGTGGGTTCCTCTCTGGGTGATCTTTCCTCCGTTTAATACCAGGATCTGGTCCGCATTTCGGACTGTTTTCAGTCTGTGGGCGATCATGATAATGGTCTTGTTATGAATCAGCACATCGATTGCCTTCTGCAGTTCCGCTTCATTTTCCGGGTCCACACTTGCAGTTGCCTCATCCAGGATAATGATCGGCGCGTTTTTCAGCATGGCTCTTGCAATGGAAATCCGCTGTTTTTCGCCGCCGGAAAGAGTTCCACCACCTTCTCCGAGAACCGTATCATAACCCTCCGGAAGGGACATGATAAAATCGTGACAGCAGGCAGCTTTTGCGGCTTCCACCACTTCCTCATGGGTGGCATCCTGTTTTCCGAAGCGGATGTTATTTTCGATGGTGTCATTAAAAAGATATACATCCTGGAATACCATGGAAATATTTTTCATCAGGCTGTCCAGCTTGTATTCCTTTACATTGTGGCCGCCTACCAGGATCTCTCCGCCCTGTACATCCCAGAATCTGGCGATCAGATTGCAGAGCGTAGTTTTTCCGCCGCCGGAAGGTCCTACTACCGCAGTGGTGCTTCCTGCCGGGATCTGGATGGAAACGCCATCCAGGATCTTACGGTCACCATAAGAGAAACTTACGTTTTTAAATTCCACAGATGCATCTTCCGGACGGATTTCACTGCCGTCGGTATCCATCGTCGGTGTGTCATCAATAGAATTTGCTTTCCGCATGGATTCCCCAAGCATCTGCAGATTGTCGGACATATTTCCTGCATTTTCCAGTTCCTGATATACCATAAAGGAAGCGATCAGCATCAGGATACATCTGGAAAGATCCAGGCTTCCACTGTAATAAAATACAAGACTTGCCACTGCCAGCGCCGCGCCAAATACCTTTGCAGTTACCTGTCGGATACCGATCCACGGTGTCACAGATCTTGTCAGAGCCAGCGCTTTTTTGCAGCTGTCATCCACTGCCCTGGCTGCTGCCTGATCGTTATCTTTTTCCAGACCATAGGATTTTACCACGCTCATGCCCTGCACATATTCCAGAACAGATTTTACCAGTCCTTCCTGCGCCTGCTGTCTTCCAGGGCCTGTTTTTGCGGTTGCTGCCGTGGAGCATTCTGTTACTGCAAGGTAAACCAGAATACCAATAATAGCGATCACTCCAAGACGCACATCGATCACAAACAGCGCCAGACAGAAAGCCAGAGTATTTAAAAATCCTCCGATCACAATGACCAGACATCTGGACGCATTGTTTTCCACATCCGAAAGTGTAGTAGTAACAACTGCTGTGATATTTCCGAGGCTGTTGTCATTAAAAAATCCCATTGGGATATAGCGCAGACGGTCTCCGATATGGACTCTTTTCTCTGCTGCCATAAAATATCCGGTTTCTGTCTCCGCATTGGTCGCATAGTAAAAGCAGGCCTGCCTTCCCAGCATGGAGATCAGCATTACTGCAAATACCGGAAGAATATGTGCTTCTTTCCCACCTACGATGATATCCAGCGTCATCATCAGCGCCAGAAACTGCAGTGCTCCAAAGACCGCTCCGATAAAGGAAACGATCATGGCTTTTGTAAAAAGTTTTTTCTTTTTGCCTGAAAAGGCGATGATTTCTTTTAATATCCGGATCATTTCTCTTTCCCCCTTATGCCACGTCGCGGACACCCAGATAGGAATTCCACATCTTGCTGTACAGCGGGCAGTTTTCTTTCAACTGCTCATGGGTTCCCTGTGCCTCAATATGACCATCCTGAACCACTACAATGTTGTCCGCATCGGTGATGGTTCCCAGACGGTGCGCGATCACGATCAGTGTCTTCCCTTTTGTCAGTGCGGAGATGGCCTTCTGGATCATGGCCTCATTTTCCGGGTCAATGCTTGCGGTGGCCTCATCCAGGATCACGATCTTCGCGTTTTTCAGCATGGCTCTTGCAATGGAGATCCGCTGCTTCTCTCCTCCGGAAAGATGTCCGCCGCCTTCGCCGCAGATGGTATCATATCCTTTATCCAGCTTCCGGATAAAACCGTCACATCCGGCAGCTTTTGCCACTGCCTCCACTTCCGCATCTGTGGCATTTAATTTTCCCATACGGATATTGTCACGGATGGTACGGTCAAACAGGTAATTATCCTGGGAAACATAGGCGATCTCCTGATTCAGCTGATCCAGAGGGATCTCTTTGATATCTTTTCCCCCAAGGGTAATGTTTCCTTCGGTTACATCCCAGAAACCTGCGATCAGTTTTGCAATGGTGGATTTTCCGGAACCGGATGGTCCGACCAGTGCGGTAACTGTTCCCGGGTTGATGGTAAGGTTTACGCCTTTCAGCACTTTTTCATCCTGGTTACCATAGCTGAAGGATACCTGTTTCAGACAGATCTTCTCATCAGAAAGAGAAGTTTTTCCCTCCGGACGGTTCAGTTCCGGGCTGTCCAGGATACCGTTGATTTCTTTTACGTTGGCACCCACAATGGCAAGCTCATCCACAAAGGACAAAGCCGCCAGAAACGGGCCCGCAAATCCCATGGAAAGGACAATAATGGTGAAAAAATCCGAAGCGGAAAGGCTGCCGTGAGACCACAGAAGAAGTCCTACAGGCAGCACGGTGATCAGGACGGACGGCGTCCAGGTCTGCATGGTGGACATATATTTCTGGTTGTCATGCATCCAGTCCACATAGTACTGTGCGTTCTCTTCCACTGCTCCGGAATATTTTTTATAAGATCCGGCGGACTGGCTGAAAGCCTTTACTACCTGGATCCCGCCTACATACTCGATGATGGCATTTGCCATACGTTTTCCTACTGCAACTGCGCCTTCCCAGCGGACTGCATAGGTTTTTCCGCTCTGGCTCATGATGGCCATACCGATCACAGTTGTGACAAGGGAAGCAAATCCCATTCTCCAGTCCAGTGCAAAAATATATACTGCAATGGCAACCGGTACCAGAAGGTTGGCTGTCATCTCCGGGATCAGATGGGCCAGCGTGGGCTCCATCCCTTCCACACGGTCTACGATGGTTGTCTTATACTGTCCGGATGGAGTATCCAGAATGGTTCCCATTGGCACTCTGGAAAGCTTGGCCAGCATTTTTTTACGGATATCCCGCAGAGTATAGTAGGTTGCTGTATGGGACATGGACGTGGACCATGCAGAACCCACAGACTTCACCAGATAACCGATCAGAAGAAGACCGCACCATGGCAGGCACTGGCTGAAATCTCCATTTTCCAGAAGAATGCGTATCATCGCCGCAATACTGAAATACGCAGCCATGGTTCCTGCCACACCAAGTACAGCCAGAACTACTGAACCATAAAATTTACTGTGATATTTTTCTGCCCATCCCCATACGACGGATATTGGAGATGGTTCTTTCTTTTTTTCCATATGTATCAACTCCTTTTTGCAGATATCAGATAATTAAACTGACTTCCACTACACTCTTCTGCTTTGTCACGATCCGCTGATTCCCAGTAACCGGAACCATCCGGCAGAATAAAATTCCCGCAGGCTGTTCATATAGGAAATGGCTTTTTCCCTGGGCATATCGTGACGTACCGTTTCAAACATGCCGTTAAACATGCTGCTCGCCACCATATGGATCAGATTCTCATCCAGTTCTTCCGGCTGATAACCCGCCTCTTTCATTTTTTCCATAAGGACAATGCTGGAATTAACCTCGATCTCTGTGAGTACGTCCAGATAATGTTCATAACGGGTTCCTGCAGAACAGCATACGATCAGTTTAAATGCATCAAAATGATCATAAATATATTCCACCATCCAGGAATGACCTTCATCAGACACCTCCGGAAGTGTCTGCACCTGGTCCTTCACCGGCTGATCTGCAAAGTTTCTCTGGATCGCCCGGTATCTCTCTTCCAGCACTCTGGCCGGTTCTTCCACCAGTACATCAAACAGAGATTCCTTGTCTGTATAATAGCGGTACAGTGCTCCTGTGGTTACAGACAGTCTGGATGCGATCCCACGCATGGAAGCTCCCTGAAATCCTTTTTCCAGAAATTCCTGCTTTCCTGCTTCCAGAAGATCTGCTGCCAGTTTCTCATTTACAGGTCTCATATGATTGTCTCCTTTATTCAATAACGCCGTTATTTAATAACAATGTTATTTTAAGATAACTTTCTTTGTTTGTCAATTGGTTAAGTTAAATAAAACTATCTTTTTTCAAAAATTTCCAAATTTACGAATGGCATGCAAAAAGCAGCTGCTCTCTGCACAGAAATCAATTCTGTACAAAAAACAACTGCTTCATAAATTTACTATATCTTTCTGTTCCATCATTAGCGTAGCATAATTCTCTACGCATCCGAAACCTAATGTCACTGTTGTATTTAACATCTGGCTTTTTTTACAGACTTTTCGTCAAGCGGATATTCGCAATCCGCTTCGCTACGTAGCTCTACACCAAATAACTCCTCCGCAGTTTATCAGGAGGAGCTTGCACTCCTCCTGATACAAGCAAGTCCCCACCCACTGCTTATTGCTTTTCGCAACCCCGCAGGGGACTTACTTGATTTGGTTAAACATCCAGCTCTTTTCTTACATCCGGGAACATTTCCACACATCGTTTCAGGATTCCCTGCATGTAAGCAATGGCAATTCCATAATTGGTAATGGGGATTTCCTGGTCCAGCGCACATTTCTGACGGTAGCGCATTTCCCGCTCATTGAGCATACATCCACCACAGTGCACGATCAAGTTGTACTTCGTCACATCTTCCGGGAAATCTCTTCCTGAAGAATACTCAAATTCCAGATCTTTCCCCGTATAATTTCGGATCCAGCGTGGAAGCTTGACTGTTCCGATATCATCACACTGCCTGTGATGGGTACAACCTTCCGAAATCAGGATTTTATCTCCGTCTTTCAGTCGGTCAATGGCTGCTGCCCCGGCTACCGCTGTTTTCAGATTTCCTTTAAATCTGGCAAACAGAATTGAAAATGAAGTGAGCCAGATATCCTTCGGTGTTTCTTTGCTGACCTTTGCAAAAACCTGACTGTCTGTGATCACAAGCTTTGGCTTCTTACCCAGAGTTTCCAGAGTATTGGAAAGCTCATTCTCTTTGATCACAATGGCTGCTGCTCCAGCCTCCAGCACATCCCGGATTGTCTGCTGCTGTGGAAGGATCAGGCGGCCTTTTGGTGCGGCTTTATCGATCGGTACTACAAGAACCGCAAAGTCTGACGGCTCCAGGAGATCTCCTACCAGACGTAATTTCAGATCATCGGTTACTGCAAGAGATGCGATCTTTTCTTTCAGTTCATAGATGTTCTGACCTGTTGCCGCACTGGCGTAAATGAAGGGTTCCTGATTCCGATCCGGAAAATCCGCATTTATTTTCTGATTTTCCGAAAGAAGGTCGGATTTATTGTATACAACCAGGTACGGAATTTCCTTTTCTTTAAAAATGTGGATCAGCTCCTCATCCACATTGGTTTTTCCAAGGGTAGCATCCACAACAAGAACTGCCACATCCACACGGTTCAGTACCTGTTTTGCCTTTCGGACTCGAAGTTCTCCAAGATGTCCTTCATCATCAATACCCGGCGTATCAATAATTACAACCGGTCCCATTGGAAGCAGCTCCATGGCCTTGCTCACCGGATCCGTGGTAGTTCCTTTAACATCGGAAACCACAGCAAGTTCCTGACCTGTCACTTTATTTACAATACTGGATTTTCCTGCATTTCTTCTGCCAAAAAAACCGATATGTACACGGTCTGCTGACGGTGTTTCATTCATTCCCATAATTTTTCCTCTTTTCTTTCAGCATCAGACAGGTCCTCATCCATTCCTGTTCTCATCCACCTGTTTCATATTTCATAAGATCATTCGACCTTTGCTCCCGGCATTATCTGTTGATGTGCAAAAGCTTACGCCTCTGTTCCTGCCCTCTGCTTATTGCTTTTCGCAATTGAAGCAGGGGACTTACTTGATTTGGTTAAACGATCTCAGAATAATCAATTTTTCTGTCTTTAAAATAATATTCTTTATCCCGCTCATTCATTTCTCTCAGCACCCAGCATGGATTACCGACTGCAACCACATTGGAAGGCAGATCCTTCGTTACTATACTTCCGGCCCCAACTACAACATTATCACCAATAGTAACTCCCGGTAACACAACAACTCCAGATCCCAGCCAGCAGTTCTTACCGATATGAACTTCCATATTATACTGATATCCTTTTTCACGAAGCTCCGGTAAGATCGGGTGCCCCGCAGTTGCGATGGTCACATTTGGACCGATCATGGTATAATCGCCAACATAAATATGACCGTCATCTACCAGTGTCAGGTTAAAGTTGGCATAGACATTTTTTCCAAAATGGACATATGCACCTGCCATATTGGCGTGAAGCGGTGGCTCGATATAACAATCTTCACCAATCTCCGCAAACATCTCTTTCAGCATTTCTTTTATCCAGCTGTGTAGGGCGTGTCATATTGAAATCATAAAGCCTGTCCAGTTTCCTGATCTGATCCTGAAAGATTTCATCGTCATTAGGGAGATATAATTCTCCTGTATGCATTTTTTCTCTCATTGGGCGCATGGCAGCTCCTCCTTTTTGTATGTTTTTTACAAAAAATAATATATGGATTATGTTATCATATCGTATATTTACATACAAGCATGAAATTTCTGAATAATCCGAAGTTTTTTCGTGAATCTGTTATGTTCATATATGATCTGTAGCTTCATCTGCTGTTTCTTTTATAACAAAAAGTAATGATCAGGACGGGATTTTCCAGGCATGTCAAGCGGATATTCGCAATCCGCTTCGCTACGTGGCTCTACACCAAATAACTGCTCCGCAGTTTATCAGGAGGAGCTTGCACTCCTCCTGATACAAGCAAGTCCCCACCCACTGCTTATTGCTTTTCGCAACCCCGCAGGGGACCTACTTGATTTGGTTAAAGAGTTTGGAATATTATAAAAAAAGTCTCTTCCAGAAGGCAGGTTTTTCAATCCTTTCTTCTTAAAGAGACTTTTTTGTTTCCATAAATATTATTTATTTCAATGCAGCTCCAGCTTTAAAAGCATCGCCCACCTTTTCGCCAAGACGGATATATGCGTTGTTAAACGGATCAAACGTGATCGGTGCAGCTTTTACTACATCTACATTTCCGTTTTTGTCCAGAACACGTTCGTCCACGCTGACATTTACGATCTCACCAACCAGACGGCAGGTTTCTTTGTCGTAGCTTTTCAGTTTACATTCTACACAGATGGGAAGCTCTTTGATGATGGGGGCATCTACTTTTTCGGACTTTTCTGCTGTAAATCCGGCTTTTGCAAATTTATCCGGCTCTTTGTTTCCGGAAACAATTCCCACATAATCGCAGGCTGTCATATGATCCACATCCGCCATGCTTACTGTGAAAGCGCCTTTTTTCAGAATATTTTCGGTTGTTTTGTGACTCTCACTGACACAGATGGAAATTTCCTTATCATCACTGATTCCGCCCCAGGCAGCATTCATAACGTCCGGTTTGCCATCCTCGCCATATGTGGCGATCATTAATACTGGCTGTGGATAGGTATAAGGTTTTGCACCAAAATCTTTTCTCATGACTGTTTCTCTCCTTTATATTCGTTATTGTTGTTATTTTTTATGAATTCCCGCACAAGCTGCAGGCCTCCTAATGGAACACAGAATTTATCTCTGTGCTGTCTGCACTGCTGATACGTTTCTTCCAGATCAAACCACTGTACCTCTTCTACTTCTTCTTTCTGAAGTGTAAGACGATCGATCTCTACCGGATGATCGTAGATATAAACAAAGGCAATCTCTTCATCCCGGAACATTTTTCCATGAAATTCTTTGGCAAAAGATATCGGGAATTTTCCTGCAAACTGCAGATATTCTGGCACTGCATGTATCCCCAGTTCTTCCTTTAGTTCCCGCAATGCTGATTCCAACGGTTCATCCCCTGCCTGTATGTGGCCTGCAGATGAAGTATCAAATTTTTCTGGAAAAGAATCCTTGTTTCTGGATCTTTTTTGAAGAAGGATCTCTGTTCTTCCATTTTTCCGGCGGATGATCCAGATATGCGCAGTGCGATGGCGGATTCCCTCTGCATGGGCAATGCTCCGTTCTACGGTCTTTCCGGTGGGATTTCCGTTTTCATCTATGATATCAAATATTTCCATTCTTATCTGTCTGCTTCTTTCTCTTATAATTATTCTTAAGTGAATCAGATGATTTTTTATCTGATTACCAAAATGTCTGGGAACTGACAAAATTTACTATAGTATATATTTTAACATGATTTGAAAACAGTTTCCAGTCTGTTGTCGGAAAACCGGCATCTGTATTGCCTGTTTTTCTTTTCTTTGCTATGATATTTCTAACCACAATAATTATTTGACGGGAGGTTGATTTTATGTATTGTATTTCTTTTAATGATATCATTGAACTAAATGGACTACTTAAAGATCAGGGACTTCATTTTCGCATTCATCTTCGTGATGCTTGTGGAAAACAATCCTGTTGGATCGAACCGCTTGGGAATTGTGCATGTGAAGGACATTTTGATGAAATGTATCAGGTTCTGGAGAATTTTTTTGCAGGAAAAAGAGCCTCGATCGAGTATGATGAGAGTAAACTGAATTTCTGGATTTTGTCTGCAGATTGAGGATTCGCCATCCCGCAGGAGACTTGCCCGATTCAGTTAAAACAGATATTATGTGAAAATATAAATATGCCTGTAAACAGCACTCTGTTTACAGGCATAAAAAAACTCCCCCTGTTGGACTCGAACCAACGACACTGCGGTT
>UMEX01007740.1_pt1 | contig 22157 bp, 15 predicted proteins | sample 1964871 | NCBI WGS metagenome assembly UMEX01 (sample SAMEA4836032, study PRJEB28245) | human gut metagenome | biome: gut microbiome; material: fecal sample | place: Denmark | collected 2008
AATAATCAATTCGGAATTTACACACTTTTTGAAACACTATCTCATGACAGCTTTTTGCCAAAGAGTAACCTCATTCTAGCAAAAAATGCCGGGGTTACTTTTAAGTTACTTTCTCCACGTGCAAATGGGCATTATTCAGTCAAAAATTGGCGGGGATGAAAGAAAAAAGTCTTGTAAACCCGATGATTTACAAGACTTTGGCATTTTTTTATCGCCTTTTGGCGTTTGTTCCGTGGGCGCTGAGGGATTCGAACCCCCGACCCTCTGGGTGTAAACCAGATGCTCTGAACCAGCTGAGCTAAGCGCCCGTGTTGCTTGATTGCGGATGCAAATGTAGTGCAATTTTTGAACTCTGCAAAAGATTGACAGATTTTTTTCGAAAAAAATGAAGTTACTGGTAAACTTGAAGACGAAGAGATATTTTTTTTAATGAAATTGTGGTATTTTGGAATTGTAATATGCTGTAAATCATCGTTTATAAATTTATCAAATCTATTTATAAAAACAATCAATTTGATTTATATTATTATATATTCTATATTTGTATCAGAAAAATAAGGAGAATAGTAATAAATAAAAATCAAATAATATGAAAACACTAAATTTAATCGGATTAGACAAAGAGAAATCAAAAGAGTTAGTAAACCATTTGAATGATTTGTTGGCAAATTACCAAATATTTTACCAGAATTTGAGAGGATTCCACTGGAACGTGAAAGGAAGTAACTTCTTCGAGTTACATGCTAAGTTTGAAGAGTACTATAATGATGCTATCGAGAAGGTGGACGAGATTGCTGAACGCGTGCTTACGTTGGAGGGTACCCCGTTACATTCGTATTCCGCTTACATGAAACAGGCTGAGATTAAAGAGGTAACGGGGGTTTCCGACGGGAATCGTTGTGTGAAGGAGATTGTGGGGAATTTGGGGATATTGATCAGGAAAGAACGTGAAATATTGGCTTTGGCCGCAGAAATCGGTGATGATGGAACTCAAGATATGATTAATCCTTACATTTCCGAGCAAGAAAAGAATTTATGGATGCTACGTGCATATTTAAGTGAATAAGTTTAAGTTTTAATTTGTACCTAGGGAGCCGTGCTGTTATCAGCACGGTTTTTTTATTTCGGCTATAGCCCGATGAAGGGATTGTTTGGTGATTTATTATTGTTATATTTGCGATATATTGCGTAAAAATTAAATCATATTGTCATGTGGGGATATATTATTGCCGGAGTAGTGATTCTAGGAAACCTTGTGTTCTTTTTTTCTCGTAGGAGAAAAATCTCTATTCCACGAGAGAATATGGAAAATATTATGGCAGAAAAGGTTATTGCCTCTGTCCCCGACATGATTTTCATGGTAGATAACCAGTTTAATATACAAAAAATTTATAATGCGGATCCTGTGAAACTTTCTTTACCGGTGGAGGCATTGATTGGTCGGAATTTGAAGGATTGTGTTGATCCCCCGTTTGTCGACATCGTGATATCCAATTTGCGGGAAGCGTTGATTTCGGATAAAGTGTACGAGGTGGAGTATACCGTGTCGGTTCATGGTAAGATAACCTATTACGAGGGGCGGTTCAAGCGTGTACAGGAAAATTTGGTGGCTTGTTTTGAACGGGATATTACGGGACGAAAAAAGAACGAGGTCGCGATAAAACAGAATCAGCGATTGTTGAATGCGGTGCTGGACAATATGCCAATGCCTCTGATCATAAAGGATATAGATGATGATTTGAAGTATGTTTTCTGGAATAAGCAGTGTGAGTTACAAGGTGGATACTCTCGGGAAGAAATTATTGGTAAGACTGATATAGAGGTATATGGAAAGGAACGAGGCGAGCATTACCGGGATGTTGATTTTAAAATTATTGAAGAAGGAAATTCTTATCAAGTGCAAGAAGTGTACGAGACTCCTGACGGCGGGAGACACGTTTCTATCGTGAATAAAAATGTGGTATCCAATGATGTGCATCATTGGTTGCTGGCTACTCGCTGGGATATAACAGATCTTATTCGTATACAAGAGCAACTTCAAGAGGTGAATCAGCAATTGCGGATGGCTTTCTCGGTTACGAACACGGTTCCGATGGTTTGGGACTTGGAAGAAGACTTAATCCGGTTTAAATATCCTGAATTTAAGGTTGGAAATAAAGGTTTTTGTAAAGAACGGGATGGTCAGTCCTCGTTAGAGGCTGTCGGTAATATGCATCCGGATGACCGGGAAGTCATGTCTCAGCTTTTTGCTGATATAAAGGCCGGGAAGATAGATAATTTGCATCGGGAGATTCGTTATGATGTTTTGGGGCTATATGAAGATTACTATGATTTGTATTTGACGGTTGAGAAAAAGGATATTATAGGAAAGCCTCTGCGGGTTGTTGGGACGTTACGAAATATAACCGAGAGTAAGCTATACGAGAAAACCTTGATGGAAGCGAAACAAAATGTGGAGAAGATTCAGGAGATCAACCAGCTTATTCTTGATCATTCAAATAATGGATTAGTATATCTTCATCCAGATTACATGATCGAGTGGGAGAACTTGGCCCAGTATTCCGAGCATCCGTTAGCCGGTAGGTATAAAGCCGGGTTGTGTTGCTACAAAAGTGTAATGCATCGGGATGCTCCTTGTCCGGGTTGTGTGATGCAGAAGGCGTTGGAGACGGGAAAACGGGAAATGAAGGAAGTTACTTTTGATGACGGGTTTACGGTGGAGATCACGGCCACGCCTGTTTATGATATAAAGAACGAGAGGCAGATTCGGGGAGTTGTGTTGAAATACGAGGATGTTTCCGAACGCACCCGGGTTGCTAATGAATGGAAACGGGCGAAGGAAGCGGCAGAGATGTCCGATCGATTGAAGTCAATGTTCCTCTCTAACATGAGTCATGAGATTCGTACTCCGTTGAATGCCATCGTGGGATTCAGTGAATTACTGGTTAACACGGATGATCCGAAGGATAAAGAGGAGTACATGGCTATTATTAATCGAAATAATGAGTTACTGTTACAGTTGATTAGTGATATTCTGGATTTGTCAAAGATTGAGGCGGGAACGTTGGAATTTATTTATGATATGGTCGATATAAACGAGATGCTGCGGGGATTGGAAATGAGTTATCGCCAGAAGATTGCGAAACATCCCGGTATTGATATTTCTTTCACTTCCCATGTGAATGAATGTGTTGTTTACACGGAAAAGAACCGGGTGATGCAGGTGATTTCGAATTTTCTGAATAACGCACTTAAATTTACCAGCGAGGGACACATCCATTTTGGTTATGAAGAGCAAGCGAATGGATTGCGTTTCTTTGTTTCAGACACGGGAAAAGGGATTCCGTCAGAAAAGCAGGCTGAAATCTTTAAACGTTTTGTCAAATTGGATAGTTTTACCAACGGAACGGGGTTGGGGTTGGCTATTTGCCAAACAATTGTCCGTAAGCTGGGGGTGAGATCGGGGTTCTTTCCGAGGAAGGCAAAGGAAGTACTTTCTGGTTTACTTTACCTGTTAGGCCGGGAAACAGTTAATAGCGACGTTCCCAAAATATCCTACGTGCTTTCTCTGCGTGATCGTTTTTCTCTTTTATCCCGCATATAAATAAAAATTATCAGAGACAAAAGTGAGGTTAAAAAGGAAGTTTTGTTTTAGATTTTATTATTTTTGAAAAATCAATTTAATGGATGCGATAGGTGGTTTTTAAGTAGGGAGTATTTTGTATTGTTAAGCTAATACGATGGAAAATAGTCAGAAATATTATGAAATAGAAATATTGACTAGAGAGCTAAAAGAAGGAAAAGAAGCTGCCTTTGATTACCTTTTCAGAACTCGCTACAAAAACCTGTGTCGTTTTGCAGCCACGTTTGTCGTGCAGTTTGACGTGGCGGAAGACATTGTGCAGGAAGTTTTTGAAAAGATCTGGAAAAAAAGTACTCAGATAGACGAGAGGGAGTCTATTGATAGTTATTTGTTTGTTGCCGTGCGTAATGCTTGTTTTACATTTTTGAAGAATAAACGGGAACGTGTTGATCTGGAGGATGTGAAACAAAATTTAAAGGTTTCGGAAGAAGTCGTAGAATTTGAAACGCCGGAATTGAACCGTTTGTGGGGAGAGATTGAGAATTTACCTTTGCAATGTAAAGTTGTTTTTAAACTGGTGATTCTGGAAGATATGAAATACAAGGACGTGGCTGACTCGTTAGGAATTTCGGTCAACACGGTAAAAACACAAATGAAAATCGCTTACAAGACCTTGCGGGAAAAATTGAAACAGGAACAATTCTCTTTATTACTATTTCTTTTTGGGATAAAAGAAGATTAAAATCTTTTTTTCCAAAAAAATCTGTTTTTTCTTCACCCTGTTTTTCATTTTTGAAGTACTCTATGTAAAAATATGAAGATGAAAATAGATGATCGAATATATGAGTTGATTTCCGGGAAGTTGGATGATCGCTTGTCACCAATGGAGAATGCCGAGCTTTCAAGTTGGTTGGCGGAAGATGTGGGACATGAGGAAGTGTATGCCGAGATAAAGAAAATACGTGATCAGGTAAAACTTTTACATCGGGATTTTGCTCCTGATACGGAGAATGTATTAAAACGAGTGAAGCGGGGAAGAGGAAGGCAAATAGGTTTCCGTTATTGGTGGAAATATGCAGCTCTCTTTATTTTGCCGTTAGGAGTGGTTTTGGTTTTGTGGCAGGGAATGAAGAATGAACCGGTGGAGGAACATCGTCAATTTAGTGCAGTTTCTCGTCCGGGGGGAGAACGGGCAATATTGAAATTGTATGATGGAAAAACGGTTATGCTGGATAGTACGATGAAGAGTTCATTGATCGCTCACGAGGCAAGTGTCCGGATAGAGATGGATTCTAATCATCTGTTACGCTATTCTTCATGTGATTCTATTGGGATTACCGATGCCAATAAAAATAATGAATTAATTATTCCTAAGGGTGGAGAGTACCAAGTTGTGTTAGCCGATGGGACAAAGGTTTGGTTGAATTCGGCGTCACGATTAATATATCCTCAATCTTTCATGGGAAAAGAGAGACGGGTTGTTTTGTCCGGGGAGGCTTTTTTTGATGTGGCACATGATGCAGAAAGACCTTTTATCGTGGAAACATCCCGGATGAACGTGAAAGTGTTGGGTACTCGTTTTAACGTGAATGATTACGATGATAATGAGGAGGTTTCGACCACGCTGGTAAATGGTAGCGTGGAAATTGTTTCAGGTGATCAGCAAGTGTTTCGACTGGTTCCGGGGGAACAGGCTTATGGGAAAGAAAACAAGTTAGAGAAACGGGAAGTCAATGTTCGTCTTTACACGTCTTGGATCGATGGGAAGTTCTTGTTTAATAACACAGAACTGGAAGAGATTGCCCAGCAGATTTCCCGCTGGTATGACGTGGAAATATTCTTTAGTAGTGAAAACGTGAAAAAGGTGCGGTTCACGGGGGCGATCGTGAAGTTTAAACCTCTGGATGATTTGGTTCGGATGATCGAGAGTACAAGTCAAGTCCGGTTTAGCGTGAAAGGGAAAACAATTGTAATTTCAGAATAAATTAAAAATACCGGAAAAGTATAGCGACTTCCCCGGCATTTATAAAAGTTAGCAGTCTTGCCCGACATTTGGCGATAGAGGACAAGACTCATTGTAAACCTTTAAAAAACAAATGTATGAAAAAAAATTGTGATTTGGGGCTTTATCCCCCCAGATGGCTAAAAAATTTTCTTAAGGTTATGCGAATAACAGGGATTTTATGTTTGGTGTGCGTGATGCATTTGTCGGCTGCGGTACATTCGCAAACGGCTCGTATCAACTTGAAAATGAAAGATGCCACGATCGAACAGGTGCTGAATAAGATTTCAGAATCCACGCAGTTGGACTTCTTTTACAGCAACTCTAAGATCGACGTGTCAAAACGGGTGAACGTGGATTTTCTGGATGCCACGATTGAACAGGCGTTACAATTGATCTTCAAAGGGTATGACGTGAAGTTCGAGATTAACGATAACTTCGTGGTAATCCATTATGTGAGAGCGTTGGCAGTAACAGATTCGTTGAAAAAGATTACCGTGAGGGGAACCGTGAAAGATGTGGACGGGATGACGTTACCCGGAGTGACGATTCAAGTGAAAGGAACAACTATCGGTTTTACGACAAATGAAGAGGGTAAATTTGATTTTGATTTGCCGAAGCGGGATACTCTCGTGTTGATTTTTTCATTCGTGGGGTACCAGAAACAGGAGGTGCGATTGAAAAGAGATAATAAACCTTTGAATATCGTGATGAAAAACGATATGGCGGAGATTGATGAGGTGGTCGTGACTGGTATTTTCAACAAGCCGAAGGAGAGTTTCACGGGAGCGGTAACGCATATCACGAAAGAGGATATTATGGCATACGGTAACCGAAATCTGTTACAAACGCTGAATAATATTGACCCGGCTTTTGTGATTCGGGAAAATAACACGTATGGTTCCAACCCGAACGTGTTGCCGGAGATTCAGATTCGTGGTATTTCCGGATTGCCGGATATTACAAACTTACAGACGTATGCTCGGGCAGAGTTGAACCAACCATTATTCGTGTTGGATGGTTTCGAGGTGACGTTGGAACGGGTGATGGACTTGAATCCATCGGACGTGGAGTCTGTAACGATTTTGAAAGATGCGAGTTCCACGGCTCTTTACGGATCGCGGGGTGCGAATGGCGTAGTCGTGATTACTTCTTCAAAACCTCGTCAAGGAAAGTTACGAGTCTCTTTCTCCGGTGGGATAAATTTGGAGATTCCCGATTTGTCTAGTTATGATTTGTTGGATGCTAAGGAAAAATTAGACTTGGAGGAGCGTGCAGGATTATACAATAGTCCAGCACGTATGGTTCTGTATCGGCAAAATGTGAAATCCATAGCAGAGGGGGTGGATACTTACTGGATTGGTGAACCGGTACGTACAGGTGTAGGGCAGAACTATATGCTGGATTTAGGTGGTGGCGACGAACAATTTCGTTACTCGATGAATTTATCTTACAATTGCGTGGCTGGTGCCATGAAAGGCTCTTTTCGGAATAATTTTAATGGAACATTGGGAATCAGTTATTTACTTAAACAGATTCGTTTCATGAATACGTTCTCTTTAGGATTGAATAATTCGGAAGATAGTCCATACGGGTCTTTTGGTGAGTATGTAACCATGAATCCGTATTGGTATCCTTATGAGCAGAATGGGCGAATTGTGAAATCTTTTAATACGTTTGGTTCAACCACGGGGGTAGATGTGATTGCAAATCCTTTGTGGGAGGCTTCTATCAATAAATTTGATAAAAGTAAATACACGAATATCCGAAATACATTCAGGATCGAGTGGGATGTCGTGAAAGGGTTAAAGTTATCCACGAATGTCGGTTATACCACTCAAACAGATAGAAGTGATCGTTTCTCTCCCAAATCCAGTAATGATTTTAATAACACATCAGATCCGGATGCTATGGGTAGTTACACGTGGGAATATCGTGAAATGCGTTCCTGGCAATGGAGTTTTAATGCTAGTTACGGGAACACTTTCGGTCGGCACAGCGTGTTTGCAGGGGTAGATGGGAGCTTGTATGAAACGAAAAATCTAGGGTATATACTATGGTTACGAGGGTTTGCTAATGATAATTTGACAGATATTTCTAACGCTGCCGGTTTTGCTAATGAACGTCCCAGTTCTACGGATACACATTCCAGACAAGCGGGATTCACTGTGACCGGGAATTACAATTACGATAGTCGTTATTTCTTTGATTTTTCTTATCGGTTGGATGGATCTTCATCCTTTGGTTCTCAGAATCGTTTTGCTCCATTCTGGTCTATCGGTTTTGGGTATACGGTTAGTCAGGAAAATTTTGTACTGGAAAATCTTCCTTGGATGAATTTACTTCGTCTACGTTACTCTTACGGGGTGAACAGTGCTTTGCCGAGTAATCCATATCAAGCTTTGACAACCTACGAATATGACCGTGATCAACGTTATAACGGGGATATGGGAGCTTATCTGATGGGACTTGGTAATGATAAATTGCGCTGGCAGGATACCTATCAGCATAATATAGGGGTCGATCTGACATTGTTTAATGAGATATTATCGGTTCAAGGTAACTATTACCGTAAAGAAACGAAAAATTATATTTCTTCATTGGGATTATCCTATTCTCATGGATTCCCAAAATATATGGAGAATATCGGGACTCTTCGGAACGTGGGAGGAGAGTTGAATGTATCTGTAAATTTGTTGCGGAACCAGAATATTATGTGGTCGGTGAGGGGTGCGATGTCTTGGAACAAGAATACGATCGTGACCCTTTCGGATGAAATGAAACGGCAGAACGAGGAAACCGTGAATAATCAGACCGGGGCGTTTGTTTATTTGCAATATAAAGAGGGAGAATCCATGGACGCTATTTACACGTTCATTTCTCCGGGTGTGGATGCAGCCACGGGAGAGGTGCTTTATATGGATCGAAACGGACGGGTTTCTTCTGATATTGATATGTATGCAAAGGTTAAGGTCGGGAATGAGGTTCCGAAGGTAAACGGACGTTTCAGCACGATGTTCCGTTATAAATCTTTCTCTTTGAATACTGGTTTCGAGTTACGGTTGGGAGGACAGAAATTGAATCAGACTTTATTGAACAAGGTAGAAAATGCTTATCCGAAGGTGAATGTTGACAAACGTGTGTTGAGTGAGCGTTGGGAGAAGCCGGGTGACGTGACTCGATATAAAGGATTGAATAATGATAAGAATACGGTTGCTAATAACCGTTTCGTGGCAGATGAATCAACTTTTATCTGGAGAAATATTAATATCCAGTATGATTTCCCGCGTCGGATTTGTAAATATATGAGAATGGAGAGATTGAGTTTGTCAGCTAGCATGATGGATTTGTTGTATATGTCCACGATAGAGCAAGAGAGAGGAACTGATTATCCATTTTCCGTGAAACCGTCGTTTTCAATATCATGTACTTTCTAATTAATTTGAACGTGTTATGAAAAATATGAAGAATTTATTATTGATGTCTTGCTTGATATTCTGCTTGTCGGGTTGTCAGGATTGGTTGACGATTCAGCCGGAAACACAAGTGACAAAAGAAGATATGTTCAAGACACAGGGGGGATTTTATGATGCCTTGATCGGTTGTTATACTTTGATGCGGGACAACTATTCTCCGGATGCGAGTATGGTTGTCGGGGGAGTGGAGTATATGGCCAATCTTTGGATAACGGCTACGGATGGGGGAACGGCTTATGATTTTGCGTCTCATGATTATCGGGCAGACTTGGTTGAGATGAATTTGTCCCAGCTATTTTTGAAACAATACGAGATTATTGCAAACGTGAATACTTTGTTGGAGTATATTGATATTCAGAATAACGTATTGACGGAAGATGAAGAAGACCTGTATAAAGGGGAAGCTTTGGGATTACGGGCTTTTATTCATTTTGATTTGATTCGTTTGTGGGGGCCCATGCCAACTGGGATTGATGGAAATCGGGATTATTTGCCCTACGTGACTACGGTTCAATTGGAGAATTATCCGTATTCTAATTATCAAGAGTATATGGCAAAACTTTGTGCAGATTTGGATTCGGCTGAATTGCTATTACAACGAGTAGACCTGATTGTAGCAAATGATAAGTCTGTATCATATCGTCAGAATCGGATGAATTATTATGCAGTACTTGGTCTGCAGGCACGAGTACATTTGTGGTTGGGCGAACATGATGAGGCTTTGCGTTATGCCCGGTTAGTAAAGGAAGCTACAGTTGCAGGAGAGAAAAAACAATTTGCTTTGGGGGTTGAAAATGATTTTCTGCGCTATGATAGGGTGTTGTATAGTAGTGAGCAATTGTTTGGAATAAGTCTTGAAGAATTTAATGATAATATGATTGCAGACGGTTCTTATGCTGCTTTTGAACAAAAAAGTACTAATCTGAGCGAATTGTATGCGGCGGAAGATATTCGTTTCCGGTATTTATGGTATACTGATGATGGTGGGGGCCTTCGTTCTTCAAATAAATATGGTAATATGGCGTCATTTGACACCGAGAACCCGGCACCGACTAAAAGTGTTCCTTTGATCCGTTTGTCAGAGATGTATTTGATTATTGCGGAGTGTGCCGCTTTGGCGGAAGCGAATACGGTATATACTGAATTTTTAGCATCTCGGGGATTGACAACAACCGAATTGACGGAAAGTAATAGACAGGAAATTATTCTACAGGAGTATTTAAAGGAGTTTTATGCGGAAGGACAAATGTTTTTCGTGTATAAACGCTTGGGAACGGTGAATATGCGTTGGTCTTCCAGAATGTGTGGAGAGGACGTTTATGTGTTGCCACTACCGTTGCGGGAATTGAGTACGACTGAAAATTATTAAAAGAGAAGAATTATGATACGTAAATTGATATTGTCTTTATGTGTGGGCTTTTGTTGTTTGGCCTGCGAGGAGGCGTTACCCGATTATAATACAACTTGGAGTGGAGTTCAGTTTGTTTTAGGTGAAACCCTAAATCCAGAACGATTTAGTTATTCTTTTATTGGGAAAGAAGAGACGAGGATGATGGATACGATTTGGTTTACCGTACGGCCGCAAGGATTGTTACCGGAAAGGAGTAGTCGGATTAGGTTGGAGCAATATGAAGGGAAGGAGTGGAAATATATTTATGGAGAGGATGGTGCGATTGTAGATTCTGTATTACGAGTTTTTCCCTATCAGGCAGAAGCGGGAGTACATTATGTAGCTTTTGATGATGAACGAATGGCAGAGTATTTGACTTTGGAGCCTGGAGAGTTGGAAGCTAAGATTCCGGTAATTGTTATGCGGGATAGATCTTTGCAAGACACGACGTTTACTCTTTTCTTTCATATCGTGGATTCGGAAGATTTGAAAGCGGGAGATGAAAAGTATTGTAATATCCAGTTGGGGATAGCCGATTGTTTGACCCGGCCGGCTGCTTGGAATAATTGGTTTTTTGCGGGTACTTGGAGTCAAACTCGTCATGAGTTCATGATTAGAGTAACAGGAGAGGACTGGGATGATGAATTTATAAATACACTTGACCTGGATCAAAAGAACTATTATTTGTATGTGTTCAACCGAGAACTAAAGAAGGAGAATGCTGCACGAGCTGAAGAAGGATTACCTCCTTTGAGAGATGATCCTAATGATCCGAATACGGATATTACTTTCCCAACAGTCGCATTTATGTAACCAACAAAAAAGTAAATATGAAAAGATATATAATTATGATGATCTTTATGGCAGGATTGATATTCGTATCTTGTTACGATAAAGATAATACTATTCATCGTATCCCGGATTTAGTAATAGAGAATGTTACTGGAGGTTCTGTGAAGACAGGAGAAGTAATTGAAATTACCCCTAAATGTGTAATGGGTGGAGAGGAAGTCGAGTGTACTTATAATTGGTATCGTTATCGTGATACTGTGTTGGAATTAATCTCTGAAGATTCTCATTTAGAATGGCGGGTAGATACTGTAGGCTCCGTTACATTAGAAGTAGAAGCAACTCATGTTGAAAGTGGTATTCAGGCGGTTCTTACATTTTATTACTCCATCACCCCACGTATTAATGGAGGCTGGCTAATATTGAAAGAGACTATGGATGGAAACACGGATATGGATGTTTCTTTAATTCAAGCTAATGGTATTGAGTTTGCGGCAGATCAGTTATCTTTAGCTTTAGGAGAACCGATGAAAGGAAAGCCTGTATCGTTACTTTATACAGAATCGTACCAATGGTATGATCCAGAAACCGGAACAACAGAAACGAAGCAAAAGTGTTTAATCCCGGTGAGTCAGAAAGATATTTTAATGTATCGAGTGGCAGATGAGAAGGTGTTGGCGAGAAATGAAGAGTTATTTTTTGAAATGCCAGATTTTGGATCTAGTAACATAAGTTCATTTATGCAATTAGCGCAATCAGGAGGATTGATATGTGATGGAAAAGCATACTTGAGATCCAATGTTGCGTTTATGCCGGCACTTTTGGGTAATTACCATTTGGCTCCTAATGTTGTTTGTTGGAAATATAATAATCCGATGTTGGTGTATGATGAGTTAAATACATCTTTTGGCCTGCTTGTTGGGTCAAGTAACTTCAGCACGACGATGGAAATTAAATATTTTGCTGATGATTATCAACCTGATGATGATTTGAGAATTTCTCCTAATAGAATGGATGCAGAATTGATTTATCTCGGTCAAACAGATAAAAGTATTCTTTCAGATCCTAATAAACAAGGATATGGAACGGCATATGCTTTAATGAAAAAAAATGGTGATGCGAATAATTTATTATTATATGGGTTGACTGTGGCAGAGTGGTATAATGCTACTTACGGTCCGATTCGTTTTGCTCGGACAATTCCGGTTTCTCGTTGTGAAGCTTTTGCTACTGCAGACTTTTATACGATGCATCAGACTAATAATTTGATTTATTTTATAAAAGATAATCAACTATCTTATTATGATATTGATAATGATGAGTTCGTGGAAAATATTCATACTTTTGAAGGAGAGGTAACTTATTGTAAGTATATAGGTAATGATTATGATTACAATACAGCTACGTGGTTAGGAGAGTTGTATGAAAATAGGTTTGAGAGGCTTGTTGTAGCAACATCTTCCGGAACGAATTATACTGTGCATGTTTTTGATTGGTCGATAAATGAAGGATTGACTCTTTTACCTAATGAGGAAGTGAAGGGGGAAGGAAAAGTACATTTTATGTTATGGTTCCCACGAAATACATCGAATTTCTTTAATAGTATTTATAGATATAGTTAATCATAATCGAGACGGTTCCCTTTGGTGCGTGCGGGAACCGTTTCATTAAAATTTCTACAGGGATGAATAAGGTATTGTATGTTTTTGTAGCATTTTTTATGCTGCAAGTGGGAGCTTTTGCTCAAACGAATTTCGAGGAATTGACGTTGGCTAAGGCGTTGGAGAAAGCAAAGGCTGAAAATAAATTAGTGTTTATAGACACGTATACATCGTGGTGTATGCCGTGCAAGTACATGGCGAACACGATATTTCCGAAATCGGAGATGGGAGAGTATTTGAATCCTCGTTTTGTTTGCGTGAAGTTTAACACGGAAGAAGGGGAAGGTGCTGAAATTATGAAACGGTATGAGATTTCAGCTTTTCCGACATTTTTGATTTTGAATACAAAGGGGGAGGTTCAGCATAGGATTGTAGGAGGGAGTGAGACTGCGGAGGATTTTATCAAACGGGTTGCCGAGGGATTAGATGAGGATAAGGCGATCGGGATTCTTGCGGCGAAATATGAAAAAGGTGATCGGGACGTGAAATTATTAGTGAAATATGCCCGTGCCTTGTTGGCTGTGGATGATCCTTTTACCGTACAAGTTGCGAACGAGTTAATATCTAAATTAAATGATTCACAACGGGTAGATTCGGCTTACTGGTTTATCTACGAACATCCTGTTCTGACACAAGTCGGATCTCCTAATATGGAGTATTTACTGGCGAATGCGGAACGTTTTCAGAAAAGTATTGGGGCTGAGCGAGTGAACGAGAAAATTGCGACAGCTTTTGATCTTCAATTGACCAACATGATTACCGGTCGTGACCGCCAGAGTGGCATGGAGGCAATAGATAAGGTCGAGAAAGAGATGGAGAAATACGAGTTTCCGAGTAAATCTCGTTTAAAATTGTTTGTTGAGATTGCCCGTGCCCAAAGAAGTGGGGACGTGGAAAAACTTTTACAGGTTTGTGAGAAGAATATACCCCAGATTGAGCACGAGCATTTATTGGCAATGTTCTTCCCGTTGTCTTTGACGATTAAGCGTAATGGGAATGAAGACCAACAACAAAGAATATTGAAATTAGCGAAAACTTTGCTGGCTGAGACCACAAATGATAAGTTTAAATTCTCGTTAGGGCAATTCATCCCTTATGCTTTAGAGAAGTAATTTTATAAATTCCATATGAGAAAATGTTGTTTGAAAGGATTGTGTGTCGGTTTACTTGCTGTTCTGCTCGGAACGGCAAGTTGCCGTGCGCAAGAAAAAGTTGTTTATCGGGATTATGACCGTTTAGGTTGGACTATTCTCGATTCATTGAAACGTCCGGGTGCAGCCTCTTTATTCAAGGGAATGAACACGTTAAAACTGGCTACTCGTATGTTGGAAGAGAATACGCCCGTGGATGTGGAACCTCGTCCTGCCGGGAAACGGGAATTAAAACCAAGGGCAATAATTGAACAGAGGCGGGAGAGCGTGTTAATGGTTTTTAAATATATGCGGGCAACAGTTCACCCGGAGTACATCATGCCTTGGGCAACGGCTGTCGTTCTATCAGAAGACGGGGTATGCGTGACAAACAGCCATGTGTTGTGGCAATTGATCGATACGTCGGCACGGTTGGATTTACGGGATAGTCTTCTTTTCGTGGCAACGGAGGCAGGAAAAATATATTCAATTTCTTCGGTACTCAGTTATAACCGGAGTGGTGATTTGGCTTTTTTTAAAATAGATACTCGGGGCGAACGTCTGGTTCCGATGCCACTCGGGGAGGACCTTGCTGTTGGATCAAATGTTCACGCTTTGACCCATCCGGCAGGCTACCCTTATGTTTACACAAGTGGGGTGGTATCTCGTACATTTATCAAAGAATCCGGTAATCCTTTTGGTAACCGGGTGGAAATCACGGCTGATTTTGCCAAGGGGTCTAGTGGGGGGCCGATTATGGACGACCGGGGAAATATGGTTGCAATGGTGTCTTGTCTGCACCCGATATATTATGTCGATCAGCCTCCTTCTGATCGGCAAATGGGAATAAAGGAGTGTATACCGGTAAGTTCAATCGTACGATTGATGAGAAAATTGGAGAAATGACTATATATAATTTCAAAAAATGAGAATTCAAGAATTTTTATGGATAGTATGTTTCCTGCTGATGTCTTTATTTGTCCACGGGATTCCGGTGGATACGATGGAACTGAAAATCGGGGATAGATGCCCTGCTTTTACTTTTGAAGATATGGAGGGACAGTCCAGATCTTTGGATGAATTTAAAGGGAAATATGTTTTTATTGACGTGTGGGCATCGTGGTGTTATCCTTGTCGAAAGGAATATCCTTACTTGCAAGAATTGGAAAAGAAATTTGAAGGACAAAATGTCGTGTTTGTGGGCATTTCCAGTGATCATGTCGTGTGGCGATGGAAAGGGGCCGTGGAAAACGGGAAAATGTCGGGAGAGCAGTGGTGGGTTGGAAATGATACTTCTTTCATAACGGCTTTTCGAGTAGACCGGATTCCTCGTTTTATCTTGTTGGATCGAAAAGGGCGAGTGTTGCGTTTAGAGATGACACGTCCTTCTGATCCTCGAACGGAAACAATGTTACGACAATTGAAAGGAATAAAAAATGGTCCGTCTGCCCCACGAAAAGCAAAGAAGACGGTTGACTTGCGGGAGACCGCCTTCGAGTTTCAAATGCCAGAGAATGACACCCGGGAAGTCGCGTTGGAAACTTGCGATGGGGGGAGAATGAAATTGGAATTTGATGGTTCAAATAAGGCCGTTTGGAAAATGGCCCTGTCGGAAGGTGAATACGGGCGCCTTTGGGTAGGGGATAAGAAGTATACGGTATGGGTGGAACCCGGTAAATCTTGGCAAGCTAAATCTGTATTTAATGAATTGCATTTTGAAGGAGAGGGTGCGAGCATTAATAATTATTTGAATAGAAAACTTTATCGGGATATTCAATGGCGGGAATACGAACTGGAGGAAGAACCTTTCCGGGTTAGATTGCAAGAGATGACGGAAGAACGGGAGAATGCATTATTGGCAGCCGGGTTAGATGTGAATTTCACAAAACGAGAGAGAGAACGTATTCTCCATGAGCGAAATTACCAGTTGGCTTTTTGGGTAATTATGGGGCATGGTGGGAAACAGGTGTCGGAAAAATCCCGCTCGGAATTAAGGCGTGTGGTCGTTGAGAAAAAAGAAGCTTGGGGAATCTTCGAGTATCCGGAATCCATTAGAAGAGCTTTATTTGCTTTCCACAATCTGGATGGACAAACGGGGGATGCTTATATCTTGCTAATGGAGGTGTTGAAAGAGGCGGAAAAGTACAGGGATAAGCGGTTGGTGGAAAATTTAGTGGTGAAGAGTGTCATGGAATATGTGAGAATATACGGTATGGAGAATATGGAAGAGATGGATCGAATTTTTCGGAAGAGGGTTCGTCGGGCAGATTATGTTGCGGAATATCAGCGTGTGTATGATGCAAATAAGGTCTTGTTCAAGGGACAACCTGCCGTGCCATTTACTTTTAAGGATATAGCCGGAAAAGAGGTAAGTTTATCGGATTTGAAAGGAAAATACGTGTATATTGATGTATGGGCCACGTGGTGCGGGCCGTGTAATGCGGAAATACCTCATTTGAAAAAGTTGGAAGAGGAATTTGAGGGGCGAAACATCTGTTTTGTCAGTATTTCTTGTGATGATAGTCGGAAAGCATGGGAAAAATTTGTTCAGGCGAAACAATTGGGAGGAATCCAGGTACACATGGGGGGAGATAAGAGTTTTATGGAGGCGATCCGTTGTAAGGGGATTCCTCGGTTCATGTTAATTGACCGGGATGGCAAATTTTTAAATGCAAATATGCCGAGACCTTCTGACCAGAAAACATGGGAGATCTTGAATGTTTTACCCGGATTGTAAAAATAGTAGCGTGTGCTTTGTGAACCCGGACTTCCTTGCGAGTAGGAATTCCGGGTTTTGTTTGCACGGGAACTCTTTTTCTTATACTTTTGAATAAAGTCTTATAACATGGTTATGGTTACGAAGGAACAGATTGATATTTTTGTGGCTCAATCCCATCGGTATGGGGATGCCAAATTGATGCTTTGCAGTAGTGGTAATTTATCTTGGCGAGTGGGAGACAAGATGCTGGTTTCCGGAACAGGTTCGTGGTTACCAGTTTTGACTCCGGAGAAAGTCGCCGTGTGTGATATTATGTCAGGGCAAGTGGAAAACGGGGTGCGTCCTTCTATGGAAAGTGTTTTTCATTTGGGTATATTGCGGGAGCGTCCGGAAGTGAACGTGGTGTTACATTTCCAATCGGAATACGCCACTGTGGTGGCTTGTATGAAAAATAAGCCGTCAGATTTTAACGTGACCTTGGAAGTTCCTTATCATGTGGGCGAAGTCGCTGTTGTTCCTTATTATCGTCCCGGTTCTCTTGAATTGGCGAATGCCGTGATAGAGGCGATGAAGGGGCACGATGCTGTTTTGTTAAGTAATCACGGGCAAGTGGTATGCGGTCGTGACTTTGATGAAGTGCTTGAACGGGCTCTTTTCTTCGAGATGGCTTGTCGGATTATCGTCCAAAGCCGGATGGATTATACTGTGCTTGGTGCGAAAGATGTGGAAGATTTAAGGAAACATCTTTAGAGAAAGGTTGATGAATTTGTAGTTATAAAGTTTTATTTGCATCTTTGTATTGAGTGATGTTCAAAACGGGAGGTGCATAACTTTATGGATACAGACCGATTCATCGAAAGTGTTAACAAAAAGCGTGAAAGTGCATGGCGGGAAATGTACCGGAAATACTATCCTGCGATGTGTAATTATGCATCGAAAATTGTGAAAGATGATGCTTCCGCCGAAGATATTGTTCAAGATTGTTTTATTAAGATATGGGATTCCGGTACGCAATTTCCTGATGTGCCTTCGCTGGTCGGTTATCTGTACCGGACAATTTACACACGAGCATTGAATTCCATTCGGGATAAGGGAATTGCACAAGCTTTATATGAAAAATGGGGAGATGCCGTTTTAGATGGGCAAGATGATGAAGTGATTCTGGAACTTGCCGTTGAAGAGGATGTTGTGAATAAATTCTACGAGGCGATAGATAAATTGTCGGAACAGCAACGGCAAGTATTGTTTATGAGCATGGAGGGGGCCAAAGTGAAGGATATTGCGGAGCGACTTGGGATTAGCGAGAATTCCGTGAAAACCCAGAAAAAACGGGCCTATGCGTTTGTTCGCAATGAATTAGGAGAGAGTTTGGCGATGTTGATTTTCATTTTATTCTCGTGAGTGAACGTGATTATTCGATTTTCTTACATAAATTTGTCCATACAATTTAGATGTACTCATGGATGCAGAAGAGGATTTGATTTTAGCTCGTATAAAAAAACGCGATAAAGAGGCGTTTCGATACCTCTATGAGTATTATTTTGCCAAAATGGTTCTATTTGCCGAGAGTTATTTATATGATGAAGAAGAGGCAAGGGATTTAGTGCAGGATCTATTTTTCCACTTATGGAATCATGCCGGGACATTACAAGTGGCAACCTCCGTGAAAGCTTATTTGTTCACTTCGGTACGAAATCGTTGTTTGAATGCGATTCGGGATCGGAAGATCAGGGATGAGCATAATAATAAATTGTTTGAGGCTCAGCTTTTCTCCGGAACAGAGGATATGGTTATTGATGAGGAAGTGCATCGACGCCTTCAAGAAGCATTGGATTCGCTACCTGATAAATGCCGGGAGATTATTTTGTTAAAAGTGGTGGAGGGAAAGAAAAATAAAGAGATTGCCGAACAATTAAATATCGCCGAGACAACGGTGAAAACTCAGGTTCAGCGAGCGTATCGCATGTTGCGTGAGAGGTTGGTTCCCATTTTCCTACTTATTGAATATTTACAACAGGGTTTCTAAAGATTTTTAAAGAAAATCATATTTCTTGTACTCCGTTTTTCAAATGGATGTGTCTTATACATGAATGATTAATTGAAAGTATCATGACAGATGATAGAAGGCACATAAATTGGGATATGATCGTGAGGCATCTCATGGATGTTGCTACAGACGAAGAAAGGGAAGAGGTCGAGAGATGGCTGGCAGAAGATGAGGGTAACCGGGAATATTACCGTAAGGCAAAACGATATTTTGAGACCTATTACACGGGGGAAGAAACTCGTGTGGTGGATACCAGAGGGGCATGGGATGAATTTGTTGTTTATGCAGATAAATCCCGGAAAGCACATATCTGGAGAATGATTGTCAAATATGCGGCAATTCTGTTGTTGCCTCTATGCGTGGGACTTGGTTACTGGTTTCTGGGAAATGATACCCCCCAAACGACCTTCGTCTCGGGGGGCATATCCATTGAGCCGGGAACGACAAAGGCCGTGTTGGTCTTTAATTCCGGTCAACAGGTAAAATTAACGGATTCTATTGCCTTTGAACAAGCGATAGAAAAATTTAAACCTAGTGGTCAGGTTGAACAAGCGATAGAATATAACAAAATTATCGTACCTAGAGGTGGTGAGTATAATTTGGTGTTGGCGGATGGTACGAGTGTGATGATAAACTCCGATTCAAAATTAAGTGTTCCGGATCGTTTCGAGGGGAAAGAACGACGTGTCCGTTTGGAAGGAGAGGCATTGTTTCACGTGGCTCAAGATGTGGAACATCCTTTTATTGTTGAAACGGATGGCGGTGATGTTACGGTTTTGGGAACCGTATTTAATGTAAATGCTTATTCGGGTGAAGATTATGTACAAACCACCTTGGTTGAAGGGAGGGTCGCTTTTCAGGGAAAAGGGATGACTGATGCCAGGACAATAGCTCCTGGCGAACAGATTACCTATGATGTCCAGACAAATAGCGTGAACGTGGAAAAAGTGGATACTAGGGTATACACGGCGTGGACCGAAGGAAAGTGGATAATAGAGGGTGAGTGTTTGGAGGAAATCATGAAACAGTTGGCTCGATGGTATGATGTTACTGTATTTTATCAAAATGCGGAGGCTAAAGATCTTGTGTTCACCGGGGATTTGGAGAAGTATAGTAATTGTAATGTTATTCTGGATATTATATCTATGACTACGAATGTTGAATTTGAATTAAAGGATAGAGTGATTATTGTGAAAATGAAATAAGAAAAACCGGTAGGTGTTGGTACCACCTATCCGGTTGCTGTGTCAATTAAATTTAGTAATCTTTACATTAACAAGACAAATGTATGAAAAAAAAACGAGATGATGGCATCCCTGTTAGGGAGGCGTGTGTAAAAAAATGGTTTCTGGTTATGAGATTAATATGTGTTTTTACGCTGTTTCTATTGTTGAAGGTTTCCGGGAATGGATTCTCCCAAAAGAAGATAAACTTGGATCTTGAGCGGGTGAGCATGTTGGAGATTATTCAAGAATTGAGACAACAAACGGGTTACAAGTTTTTTTTCAATCACAATGAATTGAAAAAAGTGAAAGACGTGTCTGCGAAATTTGTTGATGAAGATTTGGAACGGGTGTTGGATGCGGTTTTGAGCAAGGTGAATTTATCTTATCGGATAGAGCAAGGAGTTATTATTATTGTTCCGGGAGCGGTGAAAGAGGGGGAAAAAGAGGTTCGCATTGTGGGGAGCGTGACGGATGAGAAAAAACATCCTTTGCCCGGGGTCACGGTTATCGTGAAAGGTTTAACCTTGGGAACGTCAACAGATGTAAAGGGAAGGTTTTCGTTGACACTGCCTAAGATGCAGAACGTGTCGTTACTTTTCTCATTTATAGGAATGGAAACGCAAGAGGTGCGGTACACCGGGCAGGATTCGATTCACGTGGTTCTGAAAGAGTCTGCAGAACAATTGGAAGAAGTGATCGTGAGAACCGGATATCAAAATATTGATAAGCGGAAATTGACAAGTGCCGTGCAAACAATTAAAATGGACGATATAAAAGTGTCGGGGGTAAACACGATTGACCAGATGTTGGAAGGACGTATACCCGGTATGATTTTTATGCAGAACTCCGGACAGGTTGGTGCCGCTCCGAAATTAAGAATACGAGGAACTTCAACCGTTTTGGGTAATCGTGAACCGCTATGGGTATTAGATGGGGTGGTTTTGACCGATCCGGTGAATGTTGACCCTGCCCAGATTAACGATTTAGACTTCGTGAACTTGCTGGGTAATGCGATTTCGGGTTTGAATCCGGATGACATCGAACAGATTGACGTGTTGAAAGATGCTTCTGCAACAGCTCTTTATGGGGCAAAAGCGGGTAATGGAGTTATCGTGATCACGACGAAAAAAGGGAAGGCCGGTCCGCCTAGTGTCACTTATTCTGGGACAGCTTCCTACACGAGAAGGCCTCGTTACAGCGATCGAGCCATTTACTTGATGAATTCGAAAGAGCGGGTGGATGTTTCCCGGGAGTTAGTAGAACGGGGAGTTTATTACAATAATGTTGATAGTTGGACCGGATACGAGGTAGCGATACAGGATTATTACAATGGGGCTATCGACTATAAAGAGTTCAATCGTTTGGTCGGATATTACGAAACATTGAACACGGACTGGTTTGATATTGTTTGTCAGGATGTGTTTTCACATAACCATACGTTGAGCTTGTCTGGAGGTTCTGCCAATATCCGCTATTATGCCTCTCTCGGAATGAGTGATGAGAAAGGTGCGATAAAAGGTGAGAGCAACAGGCGATATTCGACAACTTTGAATTTATCAGCGAATTATGAACGTTTTGCTGCACGTTTCCAGCTTCAGGGGAATGTATCGAATCGCGATTACAATCCCTCGGAATTAGGCGTGTTGGATTATGCCTATAATATGAACCGTGCCATTCCGGCTTTTAATCCTGATGGATCTCGTTACCTCTATCAACGGGCGTCAAGTGGTTCGATGCCGATGTATGCTTTTAACGTGTTGAACGAAATGGATAATTCCGGGGATGAAACCAACGGAAGCGCAATTAATATGCAGGCGCATGTTAGTTACAATGTCATAGATGATTTGAAATTGGAAGGGACGTTATCTTATGCGGTAAGCAACACGAATCAAGAGATTTATTTTACGGAAGATACCTATTACGTACATCAGTTGCGTGCTGATCAATCGGAGCGTAATGACTTGTGTCCTATCGGGGGAGAATTACGGGAGAGTAATGTGCGCAATACCAATTGGATGGCACGTGTGCAAGCAAATTATATGAAGAGTTTGGGAAGCGAGGGAAAGCACAATGTGAATGGTTCGGCGGGGTTGGAATTGAATTCTCAAAAATACGATGGTTTTAGTATTACACG
>UMEX01027510.1_pt1 | contig 21087 bp, 20 predicted proteins | sample 1964871 | NCBI WGS metagenome assembly UMEX01 (sample SAMEA4836032, study PRJEB28245) | human gut metagenome | biome: gut microbiome; material: fecal sample | place: Denmark | collected 2008
TCTCTGTACTCGCAATTTAATTAAACCCAAAAATTCTTCTAAACTTTTCTCAACACAAATACTTGTCTACGAACTCCAGTACTGAGGACAGTGTGTCTACCTGTCCAAAATCTCCATTCTTGGCATCTGTTCCATCTCCATTAACCAGAACTGCTTTGCATCCAGCCGCCAATCCAGCTTTAATATCATTTTCACCATCGCCAATCATATAGCTCTGGCTCAGATCAATATTATAATCATCAGCCGCCTTCAGCAACATTCCCGGCTTCGGTTTGCGACAATCACATTCAATCTTCAATTCTGGAACTTCACCTTCATATCCCTTGTGTGGATGATGAGGGCAATAATAGATTGCATCAAGGTAAGCACCCTGCAAACCGAGTTCTGTTTCCATCTTATTATGAATCTCTTCCAGTTCTTGGAACGTCACCTCTCCTCTAGCAATAACAGGCTGATTTGTGACTACAATTGCAAGATGACCGGACGCATTGATTTTCTTGATTGCCTCTGCTACGCCATCAATCAACTCAAAGTCATTAATGTTTCTAAGGAACCCAACATATTTGTTGATCGTACCATCCCGATCGAGGAACACAGCTTTCTGCTTGTTTGAAAGATTTTTAGCCGATACTCTTCCTACTTTGAAATCCTCTTCTACCTGATGGAAGCGCTCTGGCGTTCCCATATCCTTTACATACTCTGGAGAATCATAGCAGAACATCTTGCCAGATCCAGCCAGCGGTTTCAGAAGCTGACGATCCAGATCAACTTTTACGGTCTTCCCTGTCGTCTTGTCCACAGTGCCGATTTTATCTGTATCAATTGCCACCATATCAAGGACTTTAGGATCAATCACATGCAGTCCCGCATTGACTCTATTTTTATAATATGTCGGGCGAACATCTTCCTTTGCCAACCAAGATCGAACCGACATATCCTTTTCCGCTATGATGAGTCCACTATCGTAAGGATGGTTATTCGGATGAGTAAACAGCGTCACCAATCCACTATGTTCCTGATGAAATCTGACCATGCGGTTGAAATCAACATCGAAAACGGCATCCGCATTCAAAAGGAGAAATGACGCTTCCCCTAGTTGCTCTCGTAGCTTAAAAAGTGCACCCGCGTTTCCGAGAGGTGTAACTTCGTTGTAATACTGAATTGACACACCCAGCTTAGAACCATCTCCAAAATGGTTCATGATTTTGTCTCCCATATGGGAAACTGTCATAATGATATCTTTAAATCCCTGATCTCTCAACGAGATAAGCTCTCGTTCAAGAACCGGAATGCCTTCAATCGGAATCAAAGGCTTCGGAATATCAGGGAATAATTCAGATATTCGAGTTCCTCGCCCTCCGGCCATAATAACTGTTTTCATAAATTATTATCTCCATCAACTAATCCAATTCGATATAATTATACAAATTTATTTATTATTTTAAATTTATTTGACATTTTCAAGACTGTAAATGTCACCAAAATAGATACAAATATAGTAATACCTGCTTTTATACTTGCATTTAAAACAATTCCAAAATGTTCTAACAAAGCGACTAAAAAAATAATCCACGGATGCATAAAATATATCAATGTACTTGCATTTCTTACAGTTTTGCTTACTTTCATTTGCACCCGACTGATCATGAATCCCACTAATATAACTGCTACCATAACCGTGCTAAATGTCATATCAATTATAATTTGACTATCATATTTACTTACCAAAACGCCTTCTGAATATAATGAAATGATTGCAACTAATAATACTAGTTTAAAATGTTTAAATTTCCTCAAATTATCTCCATAATCTGCAAAACATTTTCCAATTGCAACCAAAAAAGAACCCATAAACAAACCATTTCGAGTAGTAAGAAATATCGTATAGTACATTTGGGGAAATCTTAAACCATAGGCATTCGTAAGAATCCCAATAATCATTAACCCACTTGTTACCAACATTAAAACGAGGCGTCTATTTTTCATTACATATACGATACACATAGCAACAATCAATGATGGTAAATACCAAAGATGGTAATATGTACCATCAAAAATTGCTTTCTGAGCGAAATCTACTACTATATGAGAAATATCTACTCTATGTTTCAAATATTCATAAATAATTAATGGAAAATAAACAATAGTCCAACATCCATATAGTTTTAGAATTCGAAAAACTTGTTTTCTCAGTCTTTCCTTAGTAACTGTTTTTTTATATAAAAGGAAACCCGATATTATAAAAAATGAAGTAACTCCAATTGTGCTAATCGTATTAATTATATATACACGCCAGAATATATTATCTCTAAAGAAGTTTTGACCTATATGTCTTATCATTACAAGAATGGCAAGTGCTAGCTTTAAAATATCTAAATTTCCATTCCCCCCCCCCGATTTTTATAGTATTCGCAAATTCTTAATTCCCGTAAGTATCGACGTATTAAACTATTTCTGCCATATCCTTTTTTTTCAAGTTCTATTACATTTTTCAAATCTTCCTTTGTCGATATCATTCTATATCCTTTCCTACATATTATATGTCTCTGTATTATTTATTTTTGTTCTTAGCAATGCGTAACAGCTGCATTTTTTCATCTTTTGAAAAAGCAAGAATCAGGTGTATTATGCAGCCTAAAACGCCACATAATCCTGCAGTTAAAAGAAACGTCACCCATGTGTGTGGATTCAATACATCGGCAATTATTATGAAGCTCGCTGTCATGCAAACACAAGAAATCACTGTTCTTAAAAGTGTTGGATAAAATGTAAACCACTTTACCTTCAAACAATACGTCATATAGATAGGGTTCGTTACAAGATTAATAAACAACATGATTACCGTTGTTGTTAATACAATTGAATATATACCCAATGAGCTATATTTTACTAAAATTGCCATTCCCGCCACGTTGAGTATTCCGCCTATAACTGTAATAATACATGGTATTTTATTTCTCACAGTTAATGTGTATATATAGTACAGTGGATATATTGGTCCCTCGACAACTGAAGCAAGCATCGTAATAACCGTCAAAACATAAATCAGATCAATATCCTGCCCTGGTATCCAAAGAGCATAAAAAACTTTTCCTAACGAGAAGAAACCTGCGAATACAATACTCGAAAACAAACCCGTTAATTTCATGGAAAGCTTCAATTCAGAAATAAGTTTTTCCTTATTCCCATCAGAGTAGCTCTTTAAAAATAACGGCTGAAAAGGCTGAGCCAGCAACTGATTGAAGCTCATAAAAATACTTGAAATTGTTTTTGTTATTGCAATTTGCCCCATTGCCAAATCAGACAACCACAGATTTGTCACTATTAGATCCAAACCTGAATTCAGCGTATTGCCAAGACTATTAATAGAATTCCAGATACCATTTACCACCAATTTTTTTATTGCAATAAACGAAACACTCTTTCGTCTAATTTTTAACTCTGGTGTATACTTCTTATATATGTAATAATTTCCTCCAAATATCACCAATTGAGCTATGCAAATCGACACTCCTACTTGCCAAACTTCCGGTGTTGTAAAAGAAAATACAACAATATAAAAAATTACTTCAAAAACATAGGAAAGACTGCGAAATACTCCCACAATGTCTAATCTGTTTTTTATATAAGCCGCTGCTGTATAAGAGGTACCAACCGTTGTTATAACAAAGCTTAAAAAGACAAAAAAGAACAGTAGTTTTACAGAAAGCACAAGTTCTAACGAAATATTAAGTATTTTATCTAAAGATAAAATGAAACCAACCGCAATAATCATTATCACGGCTGAAATCGTCACGTCTCCATAATATACAGAAGAAATGTATTCCTGAGACTTTTTCATATCATTTTTATGATATGAAATCGTAATATATCTGGCGGCATACGAATTTAATGCAATTGTAATAATTGTCGCATACTGGGTAAAGTTCTTTGCTAATGTAACAAATCCATACGCCTCCACACCAAGTTTATTTGTTATATACGGTGTCAAACTAAAACTTATTAAAAAACTTAATATCGTTGCTATTCCTGACGTTAAAATTGTCATTAGCATTCTCTTTACTTTATCCATCCTATCTCCTAATAAAACAAATCTTCCTGTTTTTCTAAGAACAAGTGTATGCTATTCAGCAATAATAAGCACCCCCATGTTGCAGTAGTGCCCATAATAACCTCAAACATCATATCAATCATTAATCCTACTAACACACACTCAAACACCAATTTATATCGGTCACTAGCAATAGCATTTATATTCCTTGCCGTACACAAAATAATTCCGCCTAGAATGCAAATTAATACAATGCCTCCCTGCCAAAGACAGTTTAAAAACTGATTATGTGCATTTACATATGTTAAACTTCCCAACAGTCCAGTTGCCGCTTTATCATCAACAATTCCCCATCCCCAAAACGGTTTCTGTGCGATTAACAATATCACCTGTTGCCAAACTTGACTTCTATTAGAAAAAGTCATGTCTTTGTGAAATATTCCTTCAACAACTATCTTTAGAAATCCAGTGGAACCTGCAAGAACTAGAATTGTAACCATAGTACAGATTCCCACCAAAAGATATGAATTAATACTGAACCGTATTTCTTTTTTCTTATAAATCGAAATGAGAATTCCTGTTCCAACAACAATTGCCACTGTTGTTGCTGTACTGGATTTTACAATCATCATCGCAATAATGGTACCTATAGAAATTAACGTTGGCCAAATCTTACTTTTTCCATTTAAAACGTAGCGTTCCCATGCTGTCATCAATAACATGATATACCAATATATTCGGTTGTTTTTGTTTCCATAAATCCACTGTGCCTCTTGCGATGTACTCCACTCATTCCATGTCAAGGATGTATGGTATAATCCATTCGGAAATAATATAATCGAAAAGAAATCCAAAGAAACAAACAATAATAATATATAAAACATTATATTCACTGCATTTGCTTGGTTATTTTTAAGCATGTAATCAAAAACGCCCAAAAAAAAGAATATCTTACAATAAGAAATAATCAAATGTATATCTGCCGCATTTGTACGATTTATATATGTCATTATCATTAAATACAACAAATATATACTTGTTAATACAATGAATTTATTTGGTTTATATTTTCGACGGAGTAAAAACAACGCAGCTATTGCCATCATTACATTTGACAACAACTTAATACCTGCATTTGAAAAATACGTAGGAACAAACATAACAAAGCAGTATATTATCATAAATAGCGTACTAATTTTTATCTTTAATGCAGGCAATCTTTTTCTCCTCCTCCAACATATTTATTCACTGAAGAACCTCTCCTCCAACATCAAACACAGGCAATGATATACTGGAAGATGCAATTCTTGAATCATATATGTTTCTGTTTGTGGCACTTTAATGCAAACATCGCTCATCTGTTCAAGCTTGCTATTTTTAGCTCCTGTCAAACCAATTACTTTCATCCCTTTTGCATGTGCAGTAACAGCTGCATACAAAACATTTTTACTGTTTCCGCTTGTGGAAATACCAAAGAATACATCTCCTTCTCCGCCATAACCATTCACCTGCTGTGCAAAACAAAGTAACGGTTCACAATCGTTCATGTACGCAGTAGACAATGCCGGATGTCCATCCAGTGCAATAGCAGGAAGCGCACCTTGAAGATCTTCCGCTAAAACACGGCCCAACTCTTCATCTTTTTCAATTAACTTGCTGGCAAAACCTGTGTCTGGTTTTCTAGGAAGTTTAAATCCCTTCATCAATTCACCGACTATATGCTCCGCATCCGCTGCTGATCCGCCATTTCCTGCTATTAGAACTTTTTTCTTTTCCCTGTAACACTCTTCAAGAATTAAATATGCCTTTTCAATATCTTGCCTTGATTCCTCTAAAACTGGATATCTACTAATTAGTATATCTAGATGCTTCATTAAATCCTTCATGCTTTTACCTCATAGCATCATTTCCGTATGCCTTCGTTCTCGCCAAAATACAATTTATGTTCCACATTTTCACCAATAGTTTTTGCCGGAACACCACCAACTACTTCGTTTTCTCTGACATCTTTTACTACTGCTGCATTTGCAGCAATAATTGCATTATCGCCAATTGTGATATTTCCAACCACCTTTGCTCCAGCAGAAACGCGAACTCCATTCCCAATGATTGGTGGATCTGGTGCAAAGGTATACCCTATGGTAACCTGCTGGTTAATCCAGCAATCACTCCCAATTTGTTTTGCACTAATGTTTGTTGCAAATCCATGCTGAATAAACAATCTGGGACCAATCTTTGGTGTATTAATATAAAGCGTTTCCATCCCAGGAAACAAAACCTTCAGCAAAAGTTTTGCCACCCCCCGATTGAATCGGTATTGCAGCAACGACCGATACTCTTTCCGTTCCAACATCAATCCAGAAAAAATATCAAATCTGGAAACTTCTTTTCTCTTATCACATTTTTTCCAATGATACAGTTCCTCTACCACTACATGCTTCACTTCTACTGGTGCCATACAAATACACATATAGGCTGGTATTAAGCGCCAGAAATTCAATATCTGTAAAACTCTTAATCTTTTCATTCTTACTCCTTCGGAATGTATGTCTCCGGCGTATAATGAATCACCCTTGTACCGCCATCTTCAAACGCAAACGGAATATGCATCAAATCACGCATTGCCCAACGTACTGAATCCTGTCGTTCTGGCTGTACATAGAATACCAAGAATCCACCACCACCGGCACCCAGCAATTTTCCGCCCAATGCACCAGCCGCCACGCCTTTTGCATAAAGTTCATCGATACTATTCGTGGACACTGCTGAGCCAGTTTGGCGTTTAAGTTTCCAAGTGTGATCCAGCATTCTACCAAAATCATCCAGATCTGCATTCTTGTCTGTCAGAACACGCTCTGCATCATCAACTAGAGCAAGCATCTCTTTCAACTGGGCAATCTTATCCTGTTTTCCTGCTGCATTTGCTTTTTGCACATCAGAAGAGAAACGGGTAAACCCAGTGAAAAACATCATCAAATTCTGATTAAGTTGCTTCTTTCTCTCCGGTGAAATAATAACCGGCAGGACTTCATATCCATCCGCATTAAAGTTGATACGATTGAATCCACCGAAAGAAGCAGCGATTTGATCCTGCCATCCACCAGCTTCCTGACAGAGATTACGCTCCAGATAAATAGCTTCATCAGCCAATTTCTTCTTGTCAGCATACTTACCCTTTAAAGCATAGAAGGCATTCAGCATTCCAACTGCGAAAGAACTTGATGTTCCTAGGCCAGAACGTGCTGGAAGATCTGCTTCATATGTAAGACGAATCTCATGCATGTCTAACATTTTCATTGCATTACGGATTGCAGGGTGCTGAATATCATCTATATTTGACACTCGCTCTGATTTTGAGTATGTAAGTTCAGTACTATAATCGAAAAAGCGTGGCAAATGGCGCACATTTACATAACAGTATTTATCAAAAGTTGTAGAGATGACTGCGCCACCATACTCTTTAAAAAAACTTTCCATATCTGTTCCGCCGCCAAAAAAAGACATACGGAATGGTGTTTTTGTAATAATCATCTAATGTCTCCTTACAAGGTTTTGCGCCAATAATCCAGCATATCCGCAATCGTCTGTTCCATGCTAATTTTCTGGCTCCATCCGGTATCGCGTTTCAGTTTTTCAACATTACCAATGATAATTCTTTCATCAGTAGGTCGAAGCAATTTCGGATCAACCTTAATTTCAAATTTATGTCCAATCTGCTTTTCAATCATTGCTACAATATCTTTCATCTGGTAGCAATGTTCCGAAGACAGGTTATAAACCTCTCCCGGAATACCTTTCTCTGCAAGAAGCATCAAACCATTTACAAGGTCTCTCTGATCCATAATGGCACGTCTTGTTTCCAGATTACCTACACGCAGTTCATAAACACCAGAACGTTCTGCCAAAACAGCACGCTTGGTAAAATCAGACGTAACATCATTCACTTTTCTCGTTCCGGTAGAATTGAAAATTCTAACACGAATACAACGAATATGATCGTTCATAAAATACTGGAATGACAACAGATCCTGTCCAACCTTGCTCACACCATAAGGATGCAGAGGCTTTAATTCCGCTTTTTCTTTCACATACGGATCTTCAAGCTCATTTAAAGTCTGACCATACTCTGCACTGGAGCAGGCAACAACAACCATTGGATCATAGTCAGGTCTAGTTTGACGGACAAACTTGACTGCTTCATATACATTAATCGTACCATTTACGTTTGTTTCCATTGTTGCCTGCGGATGAGTCCAGGAAACTGTCGGATAACTTTGCGCAGCAAGATGATAAATTTGATCCGGCTGAAATTCTGAAATCACACGCTGAACTGCCTGATAGTAGCGCACATCACATTCTTCCATGCGAATATCCGGATCAAGCTCTGTAATATCAGTTGTCGGTTTATAATACGTACCCAATACTTCATGCCCCTGATCATGCAACAGCTCTACCATGTGAGAGCCAACCATTCCACCTGCACCCGTAACTAATACTTTCATAATAATTATTCCTCCATTATAGCTTTCATCTTATCTCTAACGACATCATAAGAGAACTTTGCCTTGAAAAGTTCAAAGACATCTTCATTAAATTTGTGAATGTCATCATTTGCCAGATTGTTAATGGTCTGAATCCATTCTTCCGGCGTGTTACACTGATAGCAAGTTTTTCCTCTAATATCACTATTCATTTCTTCCCAGAATCCAAACAAGCTTTCTTCAGTTCCAACAAATATTTTTCCAAACGAAAGAGCTTCTACTGTTTTAGACTTCATTCCGCCGCCATCAAATAGTGGTGCAATCACGATATCTGCATTTTCATAATATGGATTAAGACTTTCTACTCCACCAATTACATTAATACGTGAATCTGAATACTCGTTCCTAAGTTCCTCCAAACCTCTGCCCACAACATCCACCTGAATATTATCAGTAAGACTCGGAAGGACATTATCGACAAACCATTTAAAACCAATCAAATTCGGATAATACTTCTTTCCTACAAACAGGATTTTTTTCTTATTATTTTTCGTAGTGATAGAATTCTTGATATCGTGCGAAACAGATGGAACTGGTGCAGGTAGAGGAATAATTGCCTCTGGCCGTCTACCATAATAACCGTTAAATTCAATTGCATCTCGCTCATTAAAGACGACATTACAATCAGACATTCGACTGTTTAGTCGTTCTTGTCGAATCCCTACTGTATATTCAATTTTATTAACCCACTTTGCATGTTTAATCCACTGAGGATACAGTGATGCTTTTATGTCATGATAAAAAGTAACGACTCGTACTGTCATATCTTTATCTTTGATAGCTTTTACCAAATTACCAAACACAGAATCCTCTATAAAGACTACATCAAACTTTTCTTGTTGAATATAAGAAACTATCTCATCAATGATTTTGTTACTAATAAACATCATGTTTCCTTGAGTCCATCGGATAATTCTTTCAAAAACTGTTGTATATTTTCCATATGCAATATATTTATCTCTTCTATATGCCTTCAATGGTCTCAAATCAATTGTATACACATTCTCCACACCATAAAGTTCTTTCAAAGCATTATAATGCATTGTAGCTCCAATATTGTCTTCGAAAGCTTTTGATATGTATAATAATTTCATCTATTATTCTCCTGACAAGCATATTTTAAATATAAATTCTCATACTGTTTAATAAATTCTTGACTATCATACTTTTGGCTATTACATAAAGAATTACACCCAAGCTCATAGCGCAGTTTATGATTAGATGCAAGTTCTTTCATTGCTTTTACAAGACCAACCTTGTCCTTTGCTGAAACTAAAATACCGTTATTCGTAACAATATCAGCAACACCCCCCACATTAGTTGATATAATTGGCAATCCAGAAGCCATTGCCTCCAAAATTGAAAGCGGAAGGCCTTCGTAATCAGACGATAACACAAATATATCTGCATTTGAAAGGTAATAATTCACATTACTAACATTACCAACAAGTACCACTTTATCATCTATATTATATTTTTTTATTCTATATTCTATATTCTGTTTAAGTTCACCATCGCCAACCAAAAAAAGTTTTACGTTATTGAATTCTTTCGTTACTTCTGCAAACGCATCAATCAAAAGCTCTTGGTTTTTCTGCTTCATAAAACGAGCAACATTAATAAATATAATACTTCCCGAATCTTTATATTTCCTTTCAGTATAAAATTTTTTGATTTCAACTGGATTATAGACGCGCTCAATTGTAGAAATGCTATTTTTATACACTTCTTTCATTTCTTTTTCTACAATATGCGAAATAGCAACTGGAACAGCCTTATTTATTTTATATAAGAAAGAGATAAGTCTCTTGTATTTATTTTTAAACTCATTAACAGGTTTATTATGAATCGTGTGAAGAAGCATTATCTTATGGGTCAACAAATACGGCACACAAAAGGCAAATGCATACATGTTAGAATGAATAAGATTCGGTTTGAATTGATATAATGCTTTCCAAACATTATAGAATACTTTCCAACTTCGCACATTTCCCTTCATTGCATAGGAAATTTTCACACCAGAATCTTCAATAATTCTTTGAACATGAGTATTTAATGGGTATGATAAGGAAATTATCAAAAGTTCAAATTTATCTTTATCAATATACTTTGCTAAATTCGCAACCATATTTTCAGTTCCACCAACATCAAACGATGGGAGTATTACAGCTATTTTTTTCATCTTAGTCCTCCACTCCACTGATAGAAATTATATAATCGTGAATATGCAAAACAGATTTAACACTTTCAAGTCCATCAATATTTCCCATTATTACACCAATAAACTGATGCCCACCTGACAGTATCTCATGCATGGCGTTAATTCCAAATAAACGTTTTCCAAACAGTCCACGATCTACACCATATTCCGGTTTCATTCTATATACAATATCTGGATAATTTTCTACTTTCGCACCTTCATAGATTTCTTCACGCCTTTTCACCCAAATCATTATAGGTTGACCATGATCTTTAATTTGCAATAGTCCATCAATAATCTTCTGTCGCATTACTTCATATTCTTCGTCAGAATCAAACTCAGATCGATTTACCATAATTCCACCGAATGGATTACAGCCATCAAATTTGGGTGCGTACACTTTCTGCTTTTTATCTGAAAAAACATAATCTGCGTTCTTTACCTTATGTGCAAACTTAAACTGCTTAAAGAATTTAGTACCTGACTCAACAATATGAAAAGTAGCCAAAAATCTAAACATAGAGTTTTTGGCGTACTCGACCGCTCTTTTTTTCTTGCTCTTGTCCTTGATTATCCCCTGACTAATTAACCATTGATTAATATAAAATGTTTTTTCACAGCGTTTACCGTGTCCGTGGTCACTGATAACAATAATATTGTATTCACTTCCATACTCATCCATTATTCTTTTTACATTTTTTTCCATTAACTTATACATCTCAAGAATGGAGTTCTGAAGGTTGTTCTTTCCAGGATAAGTTCTGTCACTTTGGTCGGTATACCGCCATAAAAAATGCTGCATTCGATCTGGTGTGGTAACACCCAGAAAAGCAAAATCATATTGACCCTTCTTAAAATACTTATGGAAAGTATCAAACTGCCTCTGTGATAATTCCATTGTATTCTCAAAAAACTTTGGCATTTCTTTGTCAGTCGGGTGGTCAACCATTCCTCCAATAGAAGGCATAGTCTCCATATCTACTAAATCAGGGCGATTTGTGCTAACATCTCCGCCCTCAAACACGGGACCACAAATCATCAATCCATTAACACTCCAAGCTGGATATGCCATAAATGGATTAAAAATGAATACTTTTTTTCCTTCTTCACTCAATACATCCCAAAACGAGTGCCCTTGAATAACAGAGTAGTCTCCTTTAACTTTGTTTTTGAAGTCAAGGTAATCAATTGATTCAAGCACTCCATGTTCTGCTGGATTGAGCCCCGTATATATAGTAGTCCAAGACGGAATCGAATCCGCTGGAACTACTGATTCTAAAGGACACAGTTTTTTATTATCATATAAATTTTTGAAGAAATGGAATTTATCAAGATTTTTTTCAATATATGTATAATCAAACCCATCCAAAATGATCATGATCGTTTTCTTTTTTGTATCCAATTTTATGCACCTCCAAACAAATATTTATCAGTCTAACACTACTTTTTTAATCTGAGAGTTCACTTTTTCAAAAGGCTGTTCTCCATCAACTGTAATCCATTTATTTCCTTTTGCCAGGAATTCATAAATCTCATAGCGCTTGTTCAAATAGTCCATATTGGGAATATCATTTTTTCGCTTATAGCAGGTTTCAGGAGATACGCGAATATATACATAATTATCCATTCGTGGAAAAAGGAATCTATATTTTTGTATTTCCTTACTAATTCTATCTGGAGAAAAACCGAAATTAATTCCCTGATCAACAAACAAGTCAAGATAAAAACGGTCGAAAATTATATTTTTACCCGTCAATATAAAAGATAGCGTTTTTATGTGAAATTGGAAAAAATAATCTACCAGTGCAAAAAACATCCACGTTCCTCTCATTATGGGATTTCTAAATATTTTTCCCTTTAAACCAGCCTTAGTATTATAATCAGCATTTAATTCCGCCTGCTTTACTCCGCATTTTCCGTCAACTTGGACATTCATCTTGATGTTCTTATTCTTATCAGATACCTTTTTTTCCATCAACATATAAACCGGCTTTAAGAGCGTTGGTTTCCAACGAACCCATAAAAAATTATAATCCGAATAATCAGAATCCCGTTTCATCTTTTCAATATTTGCAGACTTGCCAGAACCATCCAAGCCAATCAAAGCAACTCTCTTACCCATTAATCTATTCTCCTATATTAATTATCCTCTGAAGATTATCAATAGATTTCTTCCAATCATATTCCAACACTGCTTGTCTGTTATTGACTTCTGTCTTTAACAATGCCTTTTCCAATGCCTGGTTTAATGAATCCGAATCTAACGCATCGATAAAAAGAAAACCCTCTTGTTCTCTAAAAGCAGTTAGTTCTCCATATTCTGTTGTTACAATCGGCAAGTTACAAGAAGCTGCCTCAAGAACGGACAATGGAACATCAATACAATTTTCGATATCCATTACGGGAAACAAATAGACATCTGCTAATTGATATATTTCCTGAATACTCTGCAAATAAGAATCTATTATGGTCACATTACCTCTATTTTCAAGCAAAGTTCTAATTGAGCTATCCTTCTCAGATTCTGTGACCGAACTAACTACCAGTATAATATGATATTGATTATTAATTTCTGCTAGTTTGTCAACATTTCGACCGCCTTTTAAGTGCCCAACATGTAAAACAACTTGTTTATTAGTTGGAATATGGTACTTTTCTCGAAGAAGTATTTTCTTTTTATCATCTACTGGAACGAATGTCTCTGTATCAATTCCTGTCTTTAAATAGAAAGCCCTATTGCCAACTATTTTTTTATAAAACTGGTAAGATGCCTCCGACAAAGCTATTACTTTTGCGCCACTCAGAATTAAAAACAGCTTTGCCAGGGGATTCATTTGATACCTCAACGCGAATAAAACTCCCTCTTTTCTTCTTGAAAAAAAAGAAAGAATGAATGTACGCAAACAACTTGCCGTTGTGTTAGATGCAAATGGTATATATAAAACAGGTTCTTTCTTTTGGTGCATTATCTCACATAAGCGCTTATTCAAAAAAAATTTGTTCAATGACATGTGAATATCAGAATAATCCGGTTTACGTTCAAAAGAAATAACCATGGTGCTAGCATCTGCTTTTTTCAGTCTCTTTGTAAGACTATTAGCCACCTTTAAGCAGCCTTCATCAATTTTATTTGTTAGACAATCAGATAATACAATCATAATTTTTTCCTTTGTACGTTTACTTCTTCTAGAAATATTCTACCCACTTCATTTTCTTCATAATTCAAGCTAAAATAATTGAGTCCGCATTTTTCTCTTGTTCTTACCGCTGTTTTTTCACTCATTACTTCGTCTCCATCTGCTGTGCGATATCGGCATCCACAATTTCCTCGCCAGACTTATGCTTCAGCTGCTCTTTACTTGCCTCACTCAGACCGTTGTTGATCACACAGTTCATATCACAGGTGCTGCACTTATCCAGATCCTCTTTAGTAACTTTGCCGTCACGGTAATCACGGCAAATCTTCAGCTCATACATGCTGTACGGATGCTTGGTGAAGAGAGACTTAAACTTGTGAACCAGAACCCAGGTGGCAGGCTTCCAGATGTACTTGTGCATAGCAGGACTTACGCTTCCAATCATCCAACAGTCACGGTCGCAGCAACGAACCTTTGCACGAACCTTCTCGGCCTCCGGGCTGTTCCACAGCTCATCCCAAGTTTGATTGTTCAGGTTACCCATGACTTCCTTATCCTTGGTACCATTGCAAGGCATAACATCGCCATACGGGTCGATGAAGAAGGTATCAAAACTCATGTCGCAAGGCAGCAGACGCTTCTGGCCGTAGATGTAGTTGATCAGGCCGTGGTTGAAGTAAGCACGGAACCACTTCTTCGGGCTATTGCTACGGATCAGCTCATTAACCAGATTCTCGAAGTTCTTTGCGACCATCGGACGGTCGTGGATGATGTTCTTTGCTTCAACAAAGTAGAAGCTGTTATGCAGAGAAGCCGTAGCAAACTCCATGCCCATCTCATCGGAGATCTTGTACAGAGGAACCAGGTCAGGAGCATTCTTATCCTGAACGGTCATGCCAAAACCGACATCCTTCATGCCCATCTCACGCAGCTTCTTCAGTGTGCCGTAACCACGCTGGTAGCCGTTCTGCAGACCACGGATCTCGTTGTTGGTCTGCTCCAGACCTTCGATAGAGATACGAATACCGATCTGCGGGAACTCTTTGCACAGGTCAACGATACGGTCTGTGAAGAAACCATTGGTAGAAATAACGATACGGTCGGACTTCTTGTACAGTTCACGCACGATATCCTTCAGGTCGGTGCGGATAAACGGCTCGCCGCCAGTGATGTTTGTGAAGTACATTTTCGGCAGCTTCTTAATGGTTTCGATGCTGATTTCCTCTTCCGGCTTGGAAGGCGCTTTATAACGGTTGCACATGGAGCAACGAGCGTTGCAGCGGTAAGTTACGATGACCGTACCATTCAGTTTCTTTTCGCTATTGTTAGCCATTTTTCTAATACCTCTATCTCTCTTTTTATCTATAAACCTTCATAATTTTCTCGTAATACTCATCGATAGTATCGAAGCTGATGTCCTTACAGTTCGCACTGTACTCCGCACACAGCTTCTTATCACCCCATAGCTTCTCGATCTTCTTCTTCAGATTTTCGGCATTACCGCTTTCAAACAGCTCGCCGGTCTTGCCAACCTGAATCAGCTCTGGGATACCACCAATGTTTGCACCCAGCACCGGCGTGCCGTACATCTGGGATTCCATCACAGAGAACGGGCAGTTCTCATACCACTCAGACGGGTAGATAGAGAACCGTGCCTCTCGGATGAGCTTTTCCAGTGCCTCGCCTTTCTGGAAACCAACGTTCTTGATGTTCTTAATACCATTTACCGTCTCTTCCAGAGGGCCAGTGCCGGCGAAGATGAACTGTACGTCTGGCAGCTCCTTACAGACTTTAATGAGTGTGCCGATGCCCTTTTCCTCAGAGAAGCGGCCGAAGTAGAGGACGTAATCCTTCTTCTCCGTCTCTTTCCACTCCACCTTATCGATGAAGTTGTGCATTGCCACGGTCTTCGTTGCAAACAGAGGATTACTATCCATTTTGCTCTTCATAAACTCCGAGCAGCAGATCATGGTATCAATGTACTTATAGGTTCCCTTCCACTTCCAGAACTCGGCCTCCATCATGCCGATGACCGACTTCGCCGTGGAACCGTGGATGCACTTGCCTTTCATGCAGTTCACGAAATGGCCGCCGAGACACTTCTCACAGTTCTGGTGTGTGTTTGGATTGTTCAGCATGTGGTTCGGACAGACCAGCTGGTAGTCATGTGCTGTGAAGATGATCTTACAATCTCTTCCGGTCTCCTTGCGCCACTTCACGATTTCCAGAATGATGGAAGGTGTCAGCTGGTAGTTGAAGTTGTTCAGGTGACAGACATCCGGCTTGAAGTCGTCCAGCACTTTCCGCAGCTGTACTCTTGCTTCCTTGCTGTAAATCGTCTTGATCGGGTAGGTCAGCTTGCTCAGTTTGCTGCCACCGTGGAAGTCCATGTCACTTGTGTAAGCATTGACCCGGTTGCCCACGCAGCGACCTTCATGCTCCATGCCGAAGTACTGAACTTCGTGTCCGTGCTGCTCCAGTGCCTCACCCAATTTGAATATATACGTCTCGCTGCCGCCGTTTCGGTGCAGAAATTTATTCAAAATCAGCGTCCTCACGTTGTATTTCTCCTTATTCTATGTTCTATTTCACTACCTCTGTTCAGATGAAGCACTTCCAATGTGTTATTCATAAACCAGAGTGCTCCATACAAACGCAGGTAGTGATACTGAAAGTCCTTATGATAAAATCATCTGCTGTTGCCGAACCTAGGTAGCGAGATAAAAACTGCTCCCGCAACCATACCCATCTCTTTAAAAGTGCCGTAAATACGCTATTTTTCCGGCGTTTTCACTATGTACATCTCACCACCTGCGTTCGGTTAGAGGAGATTATTTATTATCAATACTCTCATCTATTATTTTCTCCTGTACAGTTTCATCGTTTCCTTTACAACTTCATCCCAGTTGTATTTCTCGCAGATAAAGTCAGCTGCCTGATTCTTCATTTTCATAACCATTTCTGGATGGTCACAGACCTCTTGCAGTTTTTCTCGCAAGTCCTCTACATCTGACTTTTTGAAAATCAATGCCTTATCTTCCACAACCTCTGCGCACTCTGGAATGTCGGATACCAAGCAGCAGTTTCCATAGCTCATTGCTTCCAGCAGACTTAATGGCATTCCTTCCAAATCAGACGGCAGCGTGTAAATGTAAGCATTGCTGTATAGTTCATCCAACATTGCTCCCTGCACAAACCCGGTAAAGAGAATCCGATCGTCACCCTTCGCCAGTTCTTTCAATTCCTCCATAAAGGAATCCGTATCGCTGGAGCCGCCTGCGATGACCAGCTTTTTATCCGTCTTGACATTCTTGAAGGCCTCAACCAGATATCGAATGCCCTTTTCCGGTACCAGACGACCGAGGAACAATATGTATGAGTCTTTTTTCAGTCCAAAATTATCAGTGATTAACTTTGCCTCCCGAACCTCTGGCCGATTGACACCATTAGGGATAAAATGCGTCTCCCTCCCGTACGTATCCATGAAGTACTTCTGAACGCCTTTACTTAGAACGATGATTTCGTCCGCATATTTCACGGCGTTTTTTTCGCCGCCACGAATGAACTTGGATGCAACGCTTCCGCGCCACTTCTCGCGAGCCCAGTCCAAACCGTGAATAGTGCTGATTACACGCTTGCCAAAAAGTTTTGGTATCCAACAGAAAAAGGCAGGACCTTCCGCATGGATATGCACCACATCGTATCTTCCAAATGCACTACAAAGTGCTGCGAAAAAGGAAGAGCTTACCGCTGCAAGTCCCTTCCTCTCAATGGTCGGAACAACCTTTTGACGGATGCCATCATATTCAATTGTTTTGTCATACTCTGCACCGCTCACATGATGGCCTGCTCTATTGTAGCAAGTTATATCACAACCATTCTGTGCCATTCGAGTGCATAACTCTTTTACAACAATCTCTATCCCGCCTTCACGAGAAAGACGTTTCTGTCCGAAAACCGCAAGTCTGATTTTTTCTTCCATTACTTCTCTCCAACCGTCATTCCATAGTTTCTATTCTTGTCCTAGGCTTATACACCAATCCCAGCAGTTCTTTTCCTTAAATTGTCATGCTCGTCTTTCACTATTCACCTTTCCTACTTCATAGCACAACAACGAGCCTGTATACAGATTACAGCAACAATCTATACGCAGGCTTGTCCTCGTACCTCCTCATTCTGTTTTCTGCTCTATCAGTTTTCGCTGTGGTGGGTTAAGTATAGAGCGCAACCAGAAGCCATTAACCCCTGAAACCACGCTGGTCATAACGCACCATGACAAACAGAAACAAGTTGAGGTGAAAAGGTCAAGCCGAGCAAACCCGCATGAAATCAGGCTTTTCTCTGGTTGTCCATATTCAACTCCACCATAGACCATCAGACCTCAACTGATTTTGTTGAGTAGACATTTATTATCCAAGCATCCAATCCGTCTCTGGGCTCTTCTTCTACCGGTCATTACATCGATCCATCCTCCTTCAAAACCACCATCACCGTCTTCACCAGTATCTTGATATCCATCCCGATATTCCAGTTACTGATATACTCTCGGTCAAGCCTTACAACCTCTTCAAAATCGGTAATGTCACTCCGACCGCTTACCTGCCACATCCCGGTAATCCCCGGCTTGATCGCCAGCCGGGCTTTATGATGCAGCTCATAAAGATTGGTTTCCGAAATCAACGGCGGGCGCGTGCCGACGATCGACATATCACCTTTCAGCACATTGAAAAACTGCGGAAATTCATCTAAACTGGTACGGCGGATGAAATCGCCGATTCCGGTCTTGTGGCTTCCATCCGGCAGGATCTTGTTTCCGATAACACGCGGATCGAAATCAAGTTTGAACATCTTTCCATCGCCAAGTCGGTTATCTTTCATCAGCTCTGCTTTTCGTGCCTCGGCATCCATGTACATGCTTCTGAATTTATACATCTTGAACCGTTTTCCGTTTTTACCAACACGCTCCTGGGCGAAGAAGATCGGTCCCGGGGACGCCAGGTAGATTGCTGTGCCGACAAACGGAAGCAATAGTACTGTAATTGTGCAGCCGACCAGACCGCCCATGATATCCATTGCGCGCTTTAAGAAAAGCTGGAAGGAGGACGCATAGTTGATGCTGGTTGTCAGCACCGTGTACGGTCCTATCTTTTCGACAAACTGTTTTTTCCCCGGCTCACTCATTACCTTTGCCAGACTCAGGTGCACCGTCACGCCGGTTTCCATCAGCTGGCTTAAAAGCTTTCCCGGATACGGCACCTCGTCTGAGGTGACCACCAGGACTTCATCGATCCAGTCCTGACAGACATAGTGCGGAATACCCGCTTCCTCTGCCACGACCGGAACTCCATCTATTTTCTCTCCGACGGAATATTTTCCACCTCCGATGAGAGAAACACCTGCAACTATATATTGTGCATAGTTATTTTCTTTAATTGTTTTGACGACGCGCTCGACGACATCTTCACTCGCTGCAATCAGAAGGGCGCTTTTTCCCTCGTCGCTCGTCTTTTTCTTCTGTAGGTGCCATTTCCAGAGCTCCCGGACTGCATATGCCACAACGCTGTAGCATACCGGCATCAGAAGCAATACCGGCCTCGAATAGTTCTGCCCTTCCTGTAAAAGGAACAGATATAAAAGTGCAATTCCTTCTATAAAAACTGCCTGCTTTACCGTCATGGTAAATTCCCGGAAATGTCCTCTCCGTATCACGCCTTTCATCGTTTCCCGGCATATGAGCAGCATCAGATCTGCCAGTCCCAGAAACATAGCCACATTCCGATATAAGATCGGTGTGTATATATCCCATCCATACCCACTGCACGCATATGCAAGCGTCAGTGCTACCTGCAGGCAGAGTATATCCAGGATGATAAAATCAACGTGTTTCATCCAGCCGCCCGAATTTCTTTTGTACATACTTCTTCCCCCTTGTCAATTTTTGCCCTGTTCTCTGGATGAAACCTATATTCCAGATAAATCCCTTATCCGTTTCCGGCAAAATCAACGATATTTTGTTTTCGGGTATATTCCGCCAGTTCGTTTTCGTTCCGATAATCTAACGAATCTGACTTTCTTATTTGACATTGACAGGTCACGACCATTTATCTGTATTGGTCTTGTAATGGTCTGTCCCACTCAAAGTTAGAAATTTAGAAATTATTTTTATTGTTTTAGGGAAGCAGCAGGCTTTCCCAAACAGGTTCCTGCCGCTTTCCGCCTATCTACAGATTAGTTCTTATGAACCAGTGTAAATATGGCGTTGCCCGGCATCGTAACGTTGATTGTGTTGGTCGCATAATCAACACTGTTTACAGCTGCCAGTTCCCATGCATGGGTTGTCTCATTGTAGAAATACAGCTGGATGTTCTGAACGTTGCCCAGGGCTGCAACTGAAATGTTGACAATCACTGCTTCTTTCGTTACAGCGCCGTTTGCATCAGTTGCCTGCAGCTGCTGTGCCGGCATCAGCGGAGAGTATCCAACCAGAGCCGGATCACCGGTTACACGATACAGTGGGATACCTGCATTGATCTCAAATACTTTCTCAGCAACTGCCCAGCTGTTGCCGTCTTTGATCTGCTGATCGGATGCAAATCCAACTGCATTGTTGCTTCCAGAAGTTCCCTGGGAAACAGTGATTCCGTTGGAACCATTCTGTCCGTTGTTCTTGATACCTGTGGTGGTCTTGTTTGTGATGGTTCCTGCATTCACATTCAGACCTGCAGACTTGGAAGACGCGCTTGAGCTATGTCCTCCTCCGTGACTAACCGTCACGTTTGTGTTCGGGCTTCCGGCAGCCATGGCCAGCGTGCCCGGCACTGCCATGATAGCGGCTGCTACCAGAAGTGCTGCGTACTTCTTTTTCATTGTACTTCCCTTTCCTTTCCAGCTTTTTAAGCCTGCGCCTTTTAAGCTTTTTCTTTATAAAAAAGATTGATAACAATCTCTTTTAACTCATCCATATCCGGATAAAATTCTTCGAATTTACCCTGATAAATCTCTCCCGACAGCTCGATAAAATCGCCGTCCTCCATGGTTTTCGGGCTGTTTAACATTGCAAGTCCCATGTCCATGTACTGGTCTTTTGCCATATTGGTGATCGCCTTTTCCTGGATGCCATCTACCAGGCGCGTAATCGTTGTTTTATCCGCTGTCTGG
>UMEX01000485.1_pt1 | contig 20960 bp, 18 predicted proteins | sample 1964871 | NCBI WGS metagenome assembly UMEX01 (sample SAMEA4836032, study PRJEB28245) | human gut metagenome | biome: gut microbiome; material: fecal sample | place: Denmark | collected 2008
GATTCCAGAGTTCCTGCCATGGCCGGTTTCTTGATCTCCATATCTTTATAACCTCCTTGTACTTTTCTTGTTTCCCCGGAATTCTTCCTGAATTTTAATTCTGTTCCGTGAAAACAACTCTTCGTTTCTTTCTGACTTTATCATAGAAAATGTTTCTTAAATGTACAATGGGGTTTTCTTAAAATTCATTAAGGTTGCATATTCCTTTAGTATCTTTAAATTTGCAGATTAAATATTCACAATTTTATTTTTCTAAGTCACAAATTTTTGTCACTTTTTCGTCATTCCATTTTCTCTAAAAGTGCTATAATACAGTCAGTGCAAAAAAGAACTTCTTCATAAAAGCTCTCGAATCTACACAGCTACACAGATAGGAGGCAATCGTTATGATGACGTTAAAAGCAGAAAAAAGAGATCCCCAGGTAAAGGCAAAAAAATTAAGACGTGAAGGTTTTGTTACCGGTGTTTTATATGGTAAGGAAATGAAAGAAAATATCGCGTTGAAATTTGAAGAAAAAGAAGCATTGCGTTTTATGAAGGACGCAAAAGAAGGGGCACAGGCTGCTCTGGACATTGAAGGCGAGACTGTAAACGCCATGGTTAAAAATATTGATTATGACCCAATGCTTAAAAAGGTATTGGCTCTGGACTTTCAGGCACTGGTTGCCGGTGAAGTAGTATCCGCTACTGTTCCGGTGCATTTTCTCAACGAAGAGATCGTTCAGGGTGTCTTTGAACCGGAACTTTCTGAAATTCATTATAAAGCAGACCCGGCTCATCTTCTGGATCCTGTTGAGATCGACCTGGCAAAACTTCCGTCAGGTACAAAGAACATGTACGTAAAAGACCTGAAACTGGAAGAAAAAGGGGTAAATGTTTCCACTCCTGGTGATACCCAGCTGTTCCATATTGCTGATTTTGTCAAGACAGATGATGATGAAGAAACAGATGATACTGCCACAGCTGATAAAAAAGCTGCTGCCAAATAGAAATACGAATAAAAATTTAAAAGAGAAAGAATATGACCATCGCCATTTTCTTTCTCTTTTTGTTTCTGTGAGTTTTTTATTTTATATGCAATTCTTTTTATTTTTCCATTTCCGCTTCAAAAATCATATCCCATGAATCCCTGATATCATCCATCAATCGTAAAACTGCCAGGCAATCCTCTTTTGTATACCGGTCACTGGTACACATGCCCCGGCTGACACAGCGGCTGGTCTCTGCGATCTCATATTCAAAACCATTGATCTTAAATGGCTCCTTTACAATATAAGAAGTGCCATCTTTTAACTGTACTGTAAATTCCTGTAAAAACTGAAAATCCGCTATTGTAATAACGCCTTCGCTGCCTTCGATACGGGCATTACGATCCAGCTGCTTTCCAATAGCCTGGATGCAATGACCGCTGCAGCCGCCTGGATATTCCAGTTCTATTTCGCTGTAATCATCCGTTCCATATTCTGTCATATGGACTTCTGACTGAAAACCTTCCGGTGCTGTTTCTGTGATCATATGGAAAAATCCCAGATTATAGATGCCAATATCCAACAAGGCACCTCCGCCCAGTTCTGACTTAAATTTCCGCTCTCTCCTGGCGCCTTCTGCCACAAAACCAAACTGGGAAGTGATCCGGTTTACCTCTCCGATCACACCATCCCGAAGCATGGCACGAAGCTTATCATAGGCAGGTAGAAAACGGATCCAGAAAGCTTCCATAATAAACAGGCCCTTTTCTTCTGCCAGATCAAACAGTTCCTGCGCCTGCTCTGTACTAAGGGTAAATGGCTTTTCGCAAAGAACATGTTTCCCTGCTTCCAGACACATACGGCAGTTTTCATAGTGAAGATTATTAGGAGTAGCGATATAAACTGCTTCTACTTCACTATCTGTCATCATTTCCCCGTAACTGCCATAAACCTTTGGAATCCCGTATTTTTCTGCAAAAGCTTTTCCATGCTCCAGATTACGGGATGCACAGGCTATCAGCTTTTCAGCTTCCGGATCCATATGGTTTACTGTGTCTGCAAATTTTCTTGCTATCGTTCCTGTTGCTAAAATTCCCCATTTCATAAATAGTACCTACCAATTCTTCTTTAATTTTGTATTCCAGCTTACAGAGTATGGATTCCACTGGCTGGCCTTAAGGTTTTCATACAGTTCTGCTCTTTCACCGGAGCTGTCACCTGTAGCATCCTCATATCCTTCCAAATAACTATCTACAAAATCATCCCATGAATCAAAGCATTTCTGGATCTCCTTTGCCACTTCCAGTGCCTTATCCAGTGCTTCTTTTTCTGTATAATAATCTGCCAGATAATAAAATCCCAGATTAGACTCCACACGGCTGTAATCCCAGGCAGAACCACTGTCTTTTGCAGAATCAAGAAGTTCTTCCAATGCTTCATCTGCTGATGCCCTGTCTGTAACCCCCCAGCTCTGCTTTAACATCTTTCTTGTCTGCTCTCTGGTGGCTTTATCCAGTTCTGCTCCGTTTTCCTCTTTTCCATCCAATTTCAGGCTGCCTCCAAATGCGCGGATATTTCCTGCATTATGCCTTGTAAGGATAGAATAGGTGGCATTGATCCACTGGACTGTCTTATTGTTCACATAAGGATTAGCTGTCTTATTCAGATACTGCTGTCTGCTGCTGATGGCGGAAAAATCAGAATCTGCGCTTTCTTTGCTCCCACCTGACTTTTTTGCAGCAGATGGAACAACAGCACCTCTCTCATTAAAAACGTATACCTTACCGTCAATCTCCCGCTCGCAGTTCTTTAATAAATGTCCATCCTCATCCAGATAGAACCACTGGTTTCCAGATTTGCGGAAGGCATTTACCACTCTGGTACCATCATCTTCATAATAGGCATAGGTATCGCCTTCTTTCTGCCAGCCGGCAAATGCAGTCACAGGACTTATCACTGCCAGACTACAGACCAGAAGCATCATACCTCCTATATGTCTGAAAAATTTTCTATCCATAAAATCTCTTCCTCTCGTTTATCCTCAAACACAGTATAACACAGGCTATCCTATTTTCCAACTTACACATTTCTGACGAAATTCTTTCAGTTCGTTCTTTCTTCGTTTATGCTTGTGTATTTTTTATCAATCTTTTCCTGAAAAATGTAAAAATGCTCTGTCTTGAAAATCTTATAAAGTAAGAGTATAATCGGGGATGTTGCGGATTTTTTCGCAATATCTCCCATTTTTAAGAATTTTTGTTAATGAATCTACAAAAGAAAAGAGAGAATTGTTATGAATCAGAAAAAAGTCACTCTTCGCGGAGAACTTGCCCTGCTGATCGTTATCCTGATCAACAGTATGGGCGTTGTTTTAATGCTGCGCTCCGGCTCCGGCATTTCCGCTATTTCCAGCGTCCCTTATGCCTTTTCCCTTGTATTTCCGGCTCTGACCCTGGGCACCTGGACCTATATTTTCCAAGGGCTTCTGGTCTTAAGCCTGATGCTCTTAAAAAAGAGATTTGTTCCCAGCTATCTGTTCAGCTTTGTAGCAGGTTTTGCTTTCGGAAAAATGGTGGATATCCATGAGATCTGGATCAACACACTGCCTCTTACCATTCCTCTCCGGATATTTTATTTTGCAGCAAGTTATCTGATCCTCTGCTTCGGTATCGCCCTTTCCAACCGCTGCAAACTCCCGGTCATCCCAACTGACCTATTCCCAAGAGACCTCTCCGGGATCATCAGACGCCCTTACCCCAAAGTCAAGATCACCTTTGACGTAACCTGCCTTTTTCTTACCGCCTGCATGACCTTCCTCTGCCTGGGACATATTTCCGGCCTTGGCATTGGTACTGTAGCCGCAGCTTTTACTATGGGAAAGACTATTGGACTGATCGGGGATGCGATTGATAAGAAAGTGGAATTTGTGTCTGTATTAAGTAAATAGGATCCATACATAAGTACACCAAAAGCCGCCAAAACAGGCGGCTTTTCTTATAAATAAATTATATTTATTACAAATATTTCGATTTTATAAACGCAATTACATCAGCATTTTTCTTCATAACATTTTCATCTTGTTCTAATTCCTTAATAGACATCCAACGATATTTCACATCTTCCATATAAAATTCATCTTGTAACATGATTTCCGGTGTATGAGTCAACAATACTCCGTATAGTTTATGATTATATATTTTATATACGTTATCGCTTTCCGAATATTTACAATGTTTTGCTTGTGCTATGTAACTTGTGTCTATAGACAAATGAAATAATTCACTAATATATTCATCCACATTTTCTTTATTATTTTCTGCGGTTTTAATATATGGAAATAACCAACAGTTCCATCTGTAGTCATATTTCTGTAAATATTTTCCTATTGGATTTTTTACTGCAATAAGCGAAAATTCATGGAATTCGTTATTCAGAAGCTCCGCCGCCAATTGCATGATCTTTGTCAAATCTCTTGGAGATAAACTTCCTATTTTTCTATCCATATACCACTCATTTATGCTGATGATCTTATCAATCCTTGTCCATGATGGTTTTGACAATCCCGTCTCAGCCCAGTCCTCAAGTTTTATACTATATGGATTTTCTTTATTTTGGCTGGTTACATACATTGCAAGGATCGCAATCGTATCATCATCAATCACAATTGCCGGTCTTCTTTTTTCCTTGTCCTCGTCTTCATATGGAAAATGAATCCACCATACATCACCAATATTATACTTTTCCATTGCGAACTTCCTCCTGTTTATATATTTCATCCCAGGAATTATCCTGGATCCATTCATCATCGGGCGGAAGTTCCTCAACTTTTATTGCACGTTCAAGGAGCTTATCACGATTGCTGTCTAAAAATCGTTTGAATTGCTGAACTGTTTCGATTTTTTTCATGGTAGTCTCCTTTTATATACTAAATTTATGTCAATCCGTAACATATTGATTTATATAGTATACTTTGATTTTAAACAAGTGTCAATTGTGCTTGCAAATCAGCAGGGACAGCGCTATGTCCATCCGCCTGGCGATCCAGGGTCTCGGGACTGCTTTTGCCCCAGAAAGCTATTTCCGGGAAGAATCCCGCTTTTTCCCTGAAGGATGCTGCTTTTCCATTGGCACAAAGCCGGTACTTACCACCTCCATTGTTGCATACCAGAAAAAGAAATATGGATTTTATTTGATCCCTGCATAGATCCATGCTGCAAAGGCTACTGTAGCCGGAACACTTAATACGATCCCGAAACTGCCGGAAAGTCCCTGCATCAGGGCAATACCGATATTATTAGAATTGATGATCTGAAGATAAGGAAGATGATAGGCATAATCCATGATCAGCATTGACACACTGCTGCCTGCAAAAGCTAAGATCAGCGTATTGGAGTCTGTTCCCATCATATCCCGGCCTACGCGCATTCCTGCTCTGATCAGCTGCATACGGGAAATATCAGGGTTCTGGTCATAAATTTCTTTCATGGCACTGGATATGGACATGGCTACATCCATAACGGCTCCTAATGTACTGATAAGAAGACCTGAAAATAAAAGACCGCCTACCTGTATATTATTTGTTTCATAAAGGGTGAGCAGACTTTCTATATCTGATACATTCCACCCTGTAATTCCTGATAATTTTGAAAATACAGTAGCTGTGATCCCTGCGATCAGGACTCCTGTTATAGTCCCCGCAACTGCACAGACTGTCTTTTTCGAGACACCTCCAATAAGGTACATGGTCACTGCTGTTGTGACTGCACATATAAATACAGCTGTCCAGAAGGGAGAATATCCCATGTAGACCACTGGAAGATAGATAAAAAGAATGGCTCCAAAAGTAAATATCAGTCCCAACGCACCTTTTACGCCCTGCATACCGCCAACCAGGCACAATACCAGAAGGTAAAGAACCACAAAACCGATGATAACTTCTTTCCGATCCATGGAATATACGCTTGTGATCACAGAATCCCCTGCAACGCTCTGGAGAACCACTACCCGCATTCCTACTTTACAGGCTGCACCAAAAAGATAGCCTGCACTGCTGGTAGTTGTAAGTTCCTGTCCCTTTTTCACTCCACTCGTCATCTTTACGACTACAGACTGCTGTCCCACACGCATTCCGTCTTCCTGGATGTTGTCTTCCAGGATACGGATCACTTTCCCTGTTTCAAAAGTCTGTCCTGTACGGTTGACCAGCTGTGTCTTATTCACCTGATTCACTTTTATGACTGCCAGTGCCATGATAAACATGATCACTGTCATAACTGCGTATTTTTTTACCTGTTTTTTTAGTGCCTGATCCATTTTCACTGCCCCGATCTATCCGATCAACGTCCCGCAAGGCTTTCTTTCAGCCTCCACGGGACGGAATTTGATCTCCTATGTCTTTGTCTTTGATGTCTTGTATGCCGTTTTAAGGCTTATCTGTTTATTATCTGCTTATTATTATCTGCTTACTGTCTTGTGGATGGTAAAGGTATTATCAATATTTTCTACCTTTCCTTCATCTGTGATCTGGTAAGTAGTGATCTTGAAATCATCCTTTGTCAGATCGATCACAGAGTAGCTTGGCAGCCAGTTCTGGCTTCTTACTTCAATGTAATCCTGCTGTGAATTGATAAGCTCATAATACTTAGAACCAGAAGCAGAGTTTGCAGTCATATAAAGGGTTCCTTTGGGATTGGTCACAACAGATTTTCCGGAGCTTTCAATGGTATAGCACTTATTATCTGCTGTAAATGCATCCTTTGCCTCCACTGCTGCCGTATCAGATGAAAGAGGATTTAAAGTAATGCTGTCCCCTGTATTTTTGTTGTATGCATGATCCCAGTCATAATCCAGGCCTGTCTCATCCAGTCTGAACTCATAAGAACCATGTGTTTTTCCATCTCCATAAAGGATCTTGGAACGACTGTATGTATGGTCATGTCCCTGAAGAACTACATCAATATCATATTTATCAAAAACAGGTGTCAGCTGGGTACGAAGGATCATGCCGTCTGTATCGGAGTGATCCAGCCCGGATCCATAGATATCCTGGTGGATCGTCACAATACGCCATTTAGTATCCGGGAAGTTTTCAACTGCCTTTTTAATAGCCTGCTCATGCTCTGCCACATTGTAGTTGTTGGTATTTAATACAATGAAAAGACCCGGGCCGTAGCTGTAGTAATAATCTCCCCCTGCTTCTGTCATTCCCAGATTGGTAGGATTCGGGTTATTAAAATGGTAGCTGTAATCCTTGTTTAAAGAATCATGGTTTCCAATGGTAGTTGCCACCGGAATGTTCTTTAATGCATCAGCAGAAAGATACGCTGCATACTCTTCTTCCTTTGGCTTTCCTGTTTTATTAACCTGGTCTCCTGCTGAGATCACAAAGTTCAGATCCGGGTTCTGTGCAAGAGCTGTATCTAAAGTGCGGTCCCACGCAAAACCGTCATTACGTGCTGCTGTGTTAGCCACACCCGAATCTGCACTTAATTTTCCTTCTCCCTGAGGCTGTCCCTTGGAAGCACCTACCTGTGGATCACCTACATAAAGGATCTTTACATTTTCAAAGCTTCCTGTTTTGTAAACTTCAGCAGGTGTTCTTACACCGCTTTTCTCTACAGAGTAATAATAGGTTGTATTCTCTTTCAGTCCGCCTACAGTTACATAATTGTAGCTATAAGCCTTTCCTCCTGTAAGAGATGTGTCTACATTACTTGCAGTTCCCTGACAGGCTTCAAGGTTATCTTTATCTGTTCCAAAATAAACCACTGGTGTTGGCTCATTTCCTTCACTGTACCATGCAAAATTCAGTTCAGATGCTGCACCGCCTGGAGTTAATGACACTTTTGTAAAATCTGTGGCTGTCTGATCCCAGTCTGCCACCCACTGCTGCCATGCCTGTGATCCTCCGGTTACGGAAGAGTCATTATAATGTGTGGTAGCAGCCCATACCTGCTGCCCTCCGATCACCAGTACACCTGCTAAAAGTCCTGCTGCAATTCTTCTCTTTCTCATATCCATTCCCTTTCTGTGTTATATTGGATTTTGTTATTTTTATCATGATCATAGTTTTAGTATAAAAAAGCCATGTAAAATCTACTACCAGGGAAATGTATAGAAAATGTATGATTTTTGCAAACTGTAAACTACAAAAAGCGCCCCGGAACATGCTCGCACATTTCCGGGGCGCTTCCTGTATTCTCAGATATTACTCTGATACATTCCACCGCCTGCCTACGCAGACGGGATCTTTATTCATCTTAAGCATCCGACCTTGAAAAGGCATTCTTCATGGAAGAACTAAGCTCAAACAGGACTTTATCCAGTGTACCTGCGGTCTCTTTCTTTAACATGGCTGCCATTTCTTCATTGATCTCTTCACGGATCTTTTCTCTTTCCTCTGGTGAAGCAGCTTCCTTTTGGGCCTTATCACCTTTGATGATCAGCTCATGAGCCTTAGAACCTACTGCCAGGCGATAGCGCTCAATGTAAATAGAAGTCTTTGCATAAGCTGCATCTGCCATAGCAGAAAGCAGACGGCTGGACCAGTAGAAATTCTCTGTGGAGACCTCTGCTGTGGTATTTGACATATACTCCGGTGTTTTGGATACCTGTGGGTAAAATGGCACCAGTACATTAAATACATTGGAGGCAAAAGCCACCCACTGGATTACCTGAAACTCTTCTGGCATATAGGGGCGGATCTGGATCAAAGATAACAGATCCGTGCGGTTGATGCCGATGGCACGGTATTTATTGCGGTAGATCGGATCCGAATGTTTTGCATATGGATCATAAGGTGTTCCCTGAAAATGAGAAGACAGCACATATTTTACATCTTCTACTGTGATCTTTTTTTCCGGCACCATGCACCATGGCAGATCATCTGATTCAGGGGTATAATCTGCATCTTCCCCTTCCCATTTTACAGTGTGGGGATTGAAGTAACGAAGGCCGGACCAGGCTCTTGGAGTATTGTATACATGGTCGGAATCCTCATGGCTTCCAAAAGCAGCTCTTGGATCAAAGAAATCGTCTAAGGACAGATCCAAATGGTTTTCCTCAATAAAATCCCTCAGATCCGGGGAACACATAAATTCTTTCTGTTCAGAAAAAGCATCTTCCAGATCAAATACATCCATGCCAAACTGATTCGGCATCACTACATAGCTGTCATCCGGTACTTTTCTGGCGATCCAGTGATGACCGCCAATAGTCTCAAACCACCATATCTCATTTACATCCTGGAATGCGATCCCATTTTTCTCATAAGTTCCATACTGCTCTAACAGGCTTCCCAGACGCTTCACGCCTTCTCTTGCACTATTTATATAAGGAAGGACCAGGACAACAATATCCTCTTCCCCAATACCGCCGGGAACTTCTGCTTTTCCATCCTCTGCCGGCTGATACACCACCATAGGATCCGCTCCCAGGACTCTTGGATTAGAGGTAATGGTCTCTGTGGCAGTCATTGCCACATTTTTCTCATTGACACCGCAGGCCGCCCAGATCCCCTGTCCCGGGATGGCATTGGGAGCTGCGCTGTAGCGCATGGGATGCTCTGGCAGCGGGATCTCTATATGGGAGATCACAGACTTGTATACTTTTGGCTGCTCTTCTGGGTGGACGATCACGTATTTCTTTGCTGTAAAATGATTGCCTCCTGCATCATCATTCCTGGCAATCATGGTAGAACCGTCATAACTTGCCTTTCTTCCTACTAAAATAGTTGTACATGGCATAATATCATTCCTCCTGTTCTCATGAAATGTCCTCTCGGAGTCTTTCTGTGCCTGATTTTGTGAGAAGATTTTTTGTCAGTTGTGCCCAAATTTCTGAGGTGTACGCGGTGCGTACATTGATGAAATTCGGGTGCGACTGGCGGAAAATCAGCCACAAAAGCAGGTGCAGGAAAGACTCCGAGAGGACATATGAAACTTCTTGCCGTTAAACTTTCCCCATACATCCAGATAATCATTATCATCCAGGATCTCTTCATCTGCTGTATACACATCCGGGTTCTTTTCCTTTAAAAAACGGATATATAAGTCAAATTTTTTCAAGATTTTCCGCTATTTTCCATAACTGTCTGCAAGGTTCCTGGTACGTTCCGAAATTTTCCAGGCAGCAGATCACTTTTTCGCAGTTTTTCAGGACTCTGACCGCAGCTTCAAAAACAGTATCTGAGACCGGTTCAAAGGCTTTCTCCCGGATCACCACAGAAGCAAGTGTCTCTGCCACCGGATATTCCCTGTCATTTTCCCATAAAATGCCAGCCGCAAAGGGGATCCCCTGCTTTTGCAGCTGACGGTACACAGGAATACCCGCTCCGTTTCCCCCTATGACAAATACTTTCGGCTCTCCTTTTACTGCTTCCAGTTCCACACTGCCGTAATCCGTAAGGTAGCTTCCTCTTTCGATCTGGAACAGTTCTTTAATATAATCCCCCCGAAAGATCTCCTCTGGCGTGCCAAAACGTCCAATGGAATTGTCCCCTTTTACGCAAATGATATGATCCGATATCTTCTGGGCCAGATCCAGTTCGTGAAGAGACATCAGTACTGCCACCTGCTTTTCCCTTACCATATTTTTAAGAAGATACAAAAGCTCTAACTTATGGCGGATATCCAAAAATGCCGTTGGCTCATCCAGAACAATGACCTGTGGCTCCTGACAGATGGCTCTTGCAAGAAGAACTCTCTGGCGCTGTCCGTCACTGACTGTCTCAAAATCCTTCTCTGCCAGCTCCAGTCCCTGGACCAGCTTTAAAGAATCGTAGACCACCTGCCAGTCTTTTTCTGTAAGAATGCCCATTTTCCCTGTATAAGGATAACGGCCCATACTGACTACTTCCTGGCAGGTCATCCGCTCTGTTTTCACCCGGCCAGTCATCATCACGGACATGCGAAGAGCAATGTCTTTCTCCTTCATGGCTCCCATTAAACTTCCGTCCAGCCACACTGCCCCTTTTACCAGCTTTAACTGGCCGATAATACTCTTTAATATAGTAGATTTTCCTGCGCCGTTGGGCCCGATGAGAGTCAGTATCTCCCCCCTGTTTACGTGAAGGTTTATTTTTTCGATCAATGGCAGGTCATGATAGCCTACGCTGACATCTTCTGCCGAAATATAGGTCATAGAATCTTTCTCTGCCATTTTCTATCCCCTTCTTCCTTTTCCCTGTATCATCATATAAATGACCACAGGCGCTCCAAATACAGCTGTTACAGTGCTGATGCTTAATTCTACCGGTGAAAATAAAGTTCTTGCTATCCGGTCGCAGAAGCTGCAAAATACTGCCCCTCCCAAAAAGCAGGCAGGTATCATAATCACAGGCTTCGTTGTCTTAAACAGGCTTTTCACTAATTGGGGAACCGCGATCCCCACAAAGGACACCGGGCCTGCAAAGGCGGTAACACAGGCAGAAAGGATACTGGAAACCAGGATCAGGGCCAGGCGGAACGCCTTTATGTTCACTCCCATGCTGGCTGCATAAACCTCCCCCAGCTGATATGCCCCCGCCGGTTTCGCCAGAGAGAAGGCACAGACCATGCAAAAAAGGATCACCACTGCCATAACGGAAATATTGTCCCATGTAATGCCTGAAAAACTGCCTAAAGACCAGTTATGCAAGTTTACGATGTTGGAGTCATCTGCAAAAGTAACTACCAGATCTGTAACAGCAGAACAGATATAACTGACCATAATGCCGCAGATCACCAGAATGGACATGTTATTTACTTTATTGGAAATAAGGATCACAAAGCCCATGGAAACCATGGCCCCGGCAAAAGCTGCCAGGATCAATATAACAGAACCAGCCACCAGACCTTTTCCCAGCAAAAAGATCATTACCAGCGCTGTCATAAGTTTTGCGCCGGAAGAGATCCCCAGCACAAAAGGTCCTGCAATGGGGTTTGCAAAGAAAGTCTGAAGGAGAAAACCAGATACTGACAATGCGCCACCAAGAAGCATGGCTGCCAGCACTCTGGGAAAACGGATGTCCCAGAGGATCCTTGACTGGCTGCTCTCTCCCGGCCCTTTGACCAGCAGCTGCAGCACTTCCTCTGGCTTCACACTTACGCTTCCGGAGTAGATGTTCCAGAAAAACAGCAGGACTAATGCTGCAAACAGGAACAGAAATCCCCCTGTTATATCTGCTCGCCTTTTTTTTATGCCGGATATTTCTCTGCTTTTCAATCCTGTGTTTCCCCTTTCTTATCTTAACTGGTGGATATAATGCATCTGCCCAGGATCCGGTTCTTCTTCTGTAAGTATTTTATGGATATCCTGTATCATATTTCCCAGTCCCATAGTCTCCTGGAACAGGTTCTTTCCCGTACACCACACATGTCCCTCTTTTACTGCCTTAAAATCAGCAAGCAGCGGACTTTTCGCCAGAAATTCCTTTAAAGTAGATAATTCCCCATCTATGGTGCTGTTATAGATAATGTAATCTGCATCTTTTGCCTGATCATAAAAAGCTTCCATTTCCATGTTCATGGTGGAAAGGGCATTTTCTTCTTCTGCCTGGGCATTCTGTGGAACATAGTTTCCGCCTGCCATTTGGATCATTTTCGCCACATAATCTCCCGGCTTTCGCACATTGGCGCTGCCTTTGGAAGTAATATAGAAAAAAGCCACGGTTTTTCCTGTATCCTTCTGATCAGAAATACCTTCCAGGTTCTTCATCTCTGTTTCAAATAATTTTTCTGCCAGCCCTTCTTTTCCCGTAAGCACACCATACAGCTTCACCCATTCCATACGGCCTAATGGATCTGCCTCATAACTGGAGCGCTCTACTAATACGGGCACACCCAGTTTTTCCAGCTGCTCCTTTACCTGGGGGCAGTGATAGATCATGGTAGACTCAATGGCAAGAGAACAGGACTTATCTACGATCCGCTCATAATCCGGAGCGCTGTATTTGCCTGCATATTCCATTTTTCCTTCTTCCAGGGCTTTTTTCGGCTCTTCCTGATACCAGCCGAAGCTGTCTGTACCGGAAAGAGTGATCTGATCCACTGCATCCAGATGACAGAAAAAGTCCATGGCAGAAGTAGCCGCCAGGTACATGTTATTTAATGGTCTGGAAAGAGGCGTAATGTCTGCCGGAATATCTTCCGGCACCTGCTCTTCTTCCGGTACTACCAGGAATTTTTCATCTTCCCCAATAGTAACCAGGGCGTATTTTTCTTCCCCATAGTAGGTGACAGAAAACTGGTCTGCATATTTTAAGTCAAGGGCATCTATAGGAGCAAGGTCCTGCCAGGATATTGTATCTGCGTTTCCAGCATTTTCTACCGGATCTGCATCCTCTGTACTCTTTACATCTCCCGCTGTCTGTCCGCACCCGGCACACACGCTCAGCACCAATCCCGTCAGCAATCCCAGGAACAAAAATTTAATTTTTTTCATATTCATTTTCCATTACTGCGCTTTTATGCTTTCAGAGTCAAATGTCAGCGTATACTCGATCTCATGAGGTGTGCTCATGGCCGTAGTATCTGCGATCACCTTCTGTTTATAATCAAATACTGTAACCGGGATCTCAAAAGCGGAATTGCCCTCTGTATTTACAGGTTCATATTTTTCCTCACCGATCTTCATATAATCATAATGGGAGCTGCTCCAGGTGATAACCGCAGTTGCCTGTCCATTTTCAATCTTTAATTCTGTTGGAGACTCCACAGTCGTACGGCCGGAACCGCCCTCTAATGTTACTTCTACAGTATAATCCCCGTCTTCCAGTCCCAGATTTTCTACTGTCTTTGTATTTCCTTCTTTATAGGCATCTGCCGGGAGAGAGTCAGCCCGGACTACCAGAGTACGGTCATACCAGGTCTCTTTCTTTTTGCTGTAAGCAGCGCAGTCAATGCCTTTATCCAAAGCTTCTACCGGGATCTCAAATATATTTTTCCCGTCCGCACTCTCTTCTGCCTGGATATAATCTGCCTCACCGGCCTTTTCCGCCTCTTCCCCGGTTCCCATAAATACTTTTCCATAACCGGAACCGCTTAATGTCATGCGGACTGTCATTTTTCCTTCTGCTACTGTAAGTTCTGCCTCTGTAATATGAAACATAGAAGAGCTGGAGTCCACCTCTACCGAGTAAACGCCGTCTTTTAAGGCATCTGCTTCTACCGGCACCATACCATCTTCTACTACCTGTACTGTAGGAGCTGTTTCTTTTTCTGTCTCTGAACCTGCATCTTGTGCTACCTGTGCATCTTCTTTTTTATTGTCTTCTTTTGTGTTCTCCTCTTTGGCTGCTTCTGTGCTTTCATCAGCAGCCATCTGTTCCTTCACTGTCTGTGAAGCTGCTGCATTGTCCGTCTTCTGTCCGCATCCAGCAGACATCCCCACTAAACCAATGATCCCGGCACATAAAATATATTTTCTTAACCTCATCCTGTTCACCGTCTTTCTCACTATACATGCTGTCCGCCCGGCGCACCGCCGGGTACACTACTTGCAACAAAAGGCAGCCAGATTGTTTTCTGACCGCCTTTTTTGTTTTAATCTCGCATCAACGTGCAAAAATCTTATTTTGCAAGACTGTCAACAGCTGCTTTCGCATGTTCAACAAACAGCTGCTGGATCGGCTCTAACTCGCCTAAGCCTCTTACCAGACAGGTTACTTCATAACCAGCTTCTTCAAATGTGGTCTTCCAGGAACCTTCCTCATCGCCTGCCATATCATTGTTTGCATGATCACCGGCAACGATCATTAACGGCTCTAATACAACTTTCTTATAGGAACCTTCTTTTACCTTTGCAAGCACATCATCCAGACTTGGGGTTGCCTCTACAGTACCTACATAGTAATGCTCAAAGCCTTCCTCTGTGAGCATATCCTGCATCTTTGCATATACCTGATTGGATTCAGCCTCTGTACCATGACCCATGAAGCAGATCGCAGTCTCGCCGTCATCATACTCCTTGGTCGCATCTGTGATAGCCTGGATCACTGCCTTAAAATCAGCATCAGAAGTAAGTAATGGCTCACCTACAGCTACCTTTTCAAAGGAATCTGCATTTTCCGCTATCTCATTTACCAGATCTGTATACTCAAGACCATTCATCAGGTGGGTTGGCTGGATAACAAGGGTCTTTACACCGTTCTTTACTGCACGGTCAAGAGCCTCTGTTACATTATCAATAGAAACATTATCTCTCTTCTTTACATGGTCAATGATGATCTGGCTGGTAAAACCTCTTCTTACAGAAAAATCAGGCTGTGACTTTTCAATGGCATCCTCAATAGCGCCAATGGTTAAACGGCGGCTGTCATTGAAGCTGGTTCCAAAGCTTACAACTAAAAGTTCCTTTTCTCCGATCTCATCCTGGTTTCTTGTGTTATCCAATGCTGCATCTCCTGTATCGTAGTTTTCTTCGTCCTCTTCTTCAGCAGCTGTTTCCTCTTCCTTTGTTTCCTCTGCTGTAGTCTCTTCTTTTGTTGCTTCGGCACTTGTCTCTGCTGCGGAAGCTGCTGTAGTTTCTTTTGCGCCTCCTGAGCATCCTGCTACGGTACCTGCAGCTACTGCTGCCGCTGCGAAAAGCAGCATTGCTTTTTTCAACTTCATTTTCATTTTCCTCCTTGTCCTAAGACACATAATAATTATGTATCGGTCCGGGAAAGATCCCGGCAGGGCGCAGGAGTCCATTTTCCTGTTGTGAGTCAGAAATCCTGATGAAAATGGTATGTTACCAGTGCCATAAAGCTGAAATCTGATACATACGATCATCTCCAGGACCGGCACGATCAATTACTCGTGACCCGGAATGAACCTTCTCCTGTACCAACAAATGGCAGGTTTCCTGGCTTGCTGCTTTTCACATATAAAACTGCCTTCCCGGTTTCCCAGTGGCGGATATTTATCATCTCTATCCACGTTTTATATGCAGCTGATCTGGAAAACACATTTCCGGATCCCCTTTACAGCTTACAGTGACGAGATCGCGCAGGCACTTCCCCTGCTTCCCTTTTACCCCTTTATAAATGGACAAAAGCCATATGACTGTCCAAAACAAACGGCACCATTTGCTCTTAACTCGATATGAAATTATCCTAACACTTAACCATCTAAAAAGCAACGGAAAATTATTTTTAAAACCTTATTCTTCTTATACCCAGGAGCAGATCAGGCTCATATTCCCTTCAAACCGGCAGTTTCCAAACCCTGCCGGGATGATAAAATGATCGCCCTTTTTGATCATTTTACCGTTTATGCTTCCTTCTCCTTCGATCACACTGACATTTACAAAACCAGCTTTAAAAACATGATCCCAGTTTCCGTGGATATCATATTTTTCCACTGTGTAGTAAGGGCATGTTTCCAGGTGTTCCAGATCAACTCCTTCCGTATGGGTAAAGCTTCTCTGGTCTTTTGCAGACTGGAATGGGGTTTTGATCACATCCAGGCTCTGTTTTACATGAAGCTCTCTAAGCTTTCCGTTCCATTTACGGTCATAATCATATACACGATAGGTAATATCACTGGACTGCTGGGTCTCTAAAATAACAGTTCCCCCTTTAATGGCATGGACACAGCCGGGATCGATCTGGTAAAAATCACCTTTTTTAACCGGTACTTCCCTGATCAGGTCTTTCCACCGCTTCTCTTCTACCATCTGTTTTAATTCTTCCTTGTCTTTAGCATAATGGCCAATGACGATCTTCGTTCCTGGTTCGCTGTCCAAAATATACCAGCACTCTGTTTTTCCCAGAGAACCATTTTCATGCTCCCTTGCATAATCATTATCCGGGTGAACCTGAATGCTTAAGTCTGATCTTGCATCAATGATCTTAATAAGGAGCGGAAATTCTTTCCCATACTTTCCATCCTCATTTCCAAACAGCTCCGGATGGTCTGTCCACAGCTTTGACAAATGTTCTCCCTTATAGGTTCCCTCTGCAATGGTACAGTCACCGTTTTTATGGGCACCAATACCCCAGCATTCCCCGGTACTGTCGCCTGGTATCTCGTATCCAAACTCGTCCCGAAGCTTTTTTCCTCCCCATACAGCTTCCTTGAAAACCGGTTTCATAAATAATAATTCCTTCATTATGTATATTCCCCTTTCTGATCTGCCGCCACCTGTGGCAGCTGCCCTCACAATCTCTTAACTCATTATAGCCCAAATGCACCTGCATGTCCATTTGACATTTTTCTGCTTTTGCTTATAATAAAGATACTTAATATCTGACAACAAATGAAGAGGTATAACATGGAATTACTACAGTTACGATATTTTCTGGTAGCGGCCCAGTATCAGCATATGACCAAGGCTGCCGAACACTTACAGATCGCCCAGCCGGCCCTCTCCCAGGCCATACACAGGCTGGAGGCAGAGCTGGGGGTTCCGCTGTTTGAAAGAAAAAACCGCAGTATTGAATTAAACGAAGAAGGGAAATTTTTACAGAAACGGCTTATTCCTTTATTAAGCAGTCTGGACCGGCTGCCGGAAGAGCTGCGAAAGGGAAAAGAAGCTTCTACCCATACAGTCCACCTGCGGCTGCTGTCTGCCTCTGCTCTTATCACCAATAAGATCATTGCCTACCGTAATCTCCGTCCGGACGTAAACTTTCAACTGTACCAGACACCCGGACAGGAAGATGATTATGACGTATGTGTAACAGCCCGGAGAGCGGATACTGCCCCAAAGGAAAATGATCCCGCTACGATCATGCTGGAAGAAGATCTGTATCTGGCCGTTCCTGTCCATTCCCCCTATGGTTCCAGGGAATCGATCCGTTTAACAGACACGAAAGATGCAGATTACATCTGTCTGGGTGGTTCCAAACCCATCCGTCAGATCACAAACAGCTATTTTATGGAAGCAGGATTTTCCCCCCATATCATTTTTGAAAGCGACACCACAGAATCTGTGCGCAACCTGATCGCAGCGGGAATGGGCATCGGTTTCTGGCCTGCCTGCTCCTGGGGGCCTCTTACCAGTAATTTTGGCAGTTCTCCCGGACATTTTCCGGTAAAGCTGCTTCCGATCACTGACCAGAAATGCCGCCGGCAGATCATCCTGACCTGTTCGGAAAAAGGAAAGAACAGCACTATTGTAAAGGATTTCTGTAATTATCTGGTAGAGCATAATAACTGGATGTAAGTCAGGAGGCTTCTTTTTGATACACAAAACGCACAAAAAGGCACGTCATATCTGGCGCGCCTTTTTATGTCTGCGTTATTTTCTGCATGTTTCTGTTAAAGTCCATGGTATTCACTGCCCTTATGCTGACTGGCCTTCAGCCTGCTTAATGCACGCGCCATGGATGCCTTTGACATATAATACTCCCTGATGCTCTGTTTCTGCCGAAGCTGTTCTTTTGCCCGTTCCAAAGCCTGCTTTGCCCTGACTTCATCTATATCTTCCGGCCGTTCTGCCGTATCAACCACCACGGTCACACGGTTATTTGCTACCTGAACGATCCCCAGGCCTACTACTGCATGGTGATATTCCTGTTCTCCCGGAATCCGGAATTTAAGTTCTCCTTCCTGGATCGCAAGGATCATGGCCTCTCTGTGGGGAAGGATACCTACCTCCCCGTCATGGGCCGGAACAACTAACGCTTCACAGTTTCCATTATAAAATACATGGTCACTGGCTATGACCTTAAGCCAGAATGTTGTCATATAACGCTCCCTGCTTTCGCTTTTTCCACTACTTCGTCAATGGTTCCCACATTAAAGAAAGCTGCTTCCGGATATTCATCCATTTCCCCGTCAATAATAGCTTTAAAGCCGCGGACTGTTTCTTTTACCGGCACATATTTTCCAGGAACACCGGTAAAGTTTTCTGCAACATGGAAGGGCTGGGATAAAAATCTCTGGATCTTTCTTGCACGGCTTACAGTCAGCTTATCTTCTTCAGACAGTTCTTCCATACCTAAAATAGAAATGATATCCTGAAGTTCTTTGTACTTTTGCAGCATTTCCTTTACTTTATTTGCTACTTCATAATGCTCTTTTCCTACTACATCTTCCTCAAGGATACGTGAAGAAGATTCAAGAGGGTCTACAGCCGGATAAATACCCTGTTCTACGATCTTTCTGGAAAGAACCGTAGTTGCATCCAGATGTGCGAAAGTAGTTGCAGGAGCCGGATCTGTTAAGTCATCTGCAGGTACATAAACTGCCTGTACAGAAGTAATAGAACCGTTCTTTGTAGAAGCAATACGCTCCTGAAGACCGCCAAGGTCGGTTGCCAGAGTTGGCTGATAACCAACTGCAGAAGGCATACGGCCAAGTAAGGCAGAAACCTCTGAACCAGCCTGGACAAAACGGAAAATATTATCAATGAACAGCAGCACATTCTGGTGCTTTACATCACGGAAATACTCTGCCATGGTCAGTCCTGTTTCCGCCACTCTCATACGTGCGCCCGGGGACTCGTTCATTTGTCCGAATACAAGGGCTGTTTTCTTTAAAACACCGGACTCACCCATTTCTGTCCAAAGATCATTTCCTTCACGGGAACGTTCTCCAACACCGGTGAAAATAGAATATCCGCCGTGTTCTGTTGCAATATTGGTGATCAGCTCCTGGATCAGTACGGTTTTTCCTACACCGGCACCTCCAAACAGACCGATCTTACCGCCCTTTGCGTATGGGGCTAACAGGTCAATGACCTTGATGCCGGTTTCCAGCATCTCCACAACCGGGCTCTGGTCTGCGAAGCTGGGTGGATCTCTGTGGATGACCCATTTTTCTTCCCCTTCCAGGCTTTCACCGCCGTCTAAGGTATCTCCAAGTACATTAAACAGGCGTCCCAGTGTTTTTTCACCAACAGGAACTGCAATTCCCTTTCCTGTTGCTACTACTTCCATATCTTTACACAGTCCCTCACTGGCAGCCAGCATAATGCAGCGGACTACATCCCCGCCAATATGCTGTGCTACTTCCATGACACAGCGCTTTCCATTGTTCATTACAGTCAGCGCATCCTGGATATGAGGAAGGTTTCCATCTTCAAAAGCCACATCTACTACAGGTCCCATTACCTGTACGATCTTTCCTTTATTCATGGCTTCCTCCTTCTTTTATTGATTACGAAAAACAAATGTCTCCTTGTTTTTCCCTGAACGCATTATCGTTTCTTCTTCCGCTGTGCTCTTGCACCGCCTACTACCTCTGTGATCTCCTGGGTAATGGCAGCCTGACGCACACGGTTATATTCTATTGACAGATCATTTAACAGCTCTGCTGCATTATCACTGGCAGACTGCATGGCCATCATGCGGGCATTCTGCTCACTGCAAAATGACTCTACCAGGGCGCCAAAGATAAATCCTGTAACATAGTTTGGCACCACATGGTCCATAACTGCTGTTGGTGACGGAACCATCTGGATCTCTTCCTGGTGGATATCTGCGGGAATCGCCACATTGCTGAAATCCTCTTTTTTAAGAGGAAGCAGCTGTTCCATCTGTGCTTCCACCTTCATACTGTTTATCATCTGGGTATAAATGATCCACACTTCGTCCAGACGTCCTTCTGCATAGTCTTCGATCAGGGAAGATGCTATAAGACGAGCCCTGTGCATAGTAGGATTCTGAACGGTATAATGGAACTGTTCTTCCACCGGCATATGGCGGGCAGCAAAATACTGCCTTCCTAACTCTCCCACCACATACAAACGGTTATTTTCGCTTTTTTCCAACCATTCATGAGCCAACTTCAGCACATTGTGATTGTATGCACCTGCCAGTCCCTTATCGCCGGTAATGACCACCAGCCCCCGGATACGGTTCTCTTCTTTGATCTCTTTTCTTGCATTAAAGTAAGGATGTTCTGTATCTCCCATATGGCGCAGGATACGCCGGATCAGACTTTGCAGTGTGTAAAAATAAGGTTCTGTATCTTCCAGAAGCTTCCGACTCTTTTTTAACTTCGTCGAAGAAATAAGGTACATGGCATTGGTGATCTTACGTGTGTCCTGAATACTTTTTATTCGGTTTTGGATCTCTCTTGCGTT
>UMEX01006550.1_pt1 | contig 20836 bp, 20 predicted proteins | sample 1964871 | NCBI WGS metagenome assembly UMEX01 (sample SAMEA4836032, study PRJEB28245) | human gut metagenome | biome: gut microbiome; material: fecal sample | place: Denmark | collected 2008
CTTTCGAAGCTCTCCGAAGGGTGGAAACTGCTCTTCGATCCCGAAACCAAACTGATGCGTCCGCGCGACGAGCAGGGCCGGTTTATCGCCGACTTCGATCCCTATGCGCCGTGGGTGGGCTTTCAGGAGGGCAACGCCGTACAGTACACCTATTATGTTCCCCACGATATCGACCGTCTGGTGGAGATGGTCGGCCGCGAGGAGTTCAACAACCGGCTTGACAGCACGTTCCTTATTTCGCGCGAAAATATCTTCGGCGGCGGCAAGACCATCGACGCCTTCGCGGGACTGCACACCTACTACAACCACGGCAACCAGCCGAATCTCCATATTTCGGGCCTGTTCAACTTTTCGGGCAAGCCGTGGCTCTCGCAGAAGTGGATGCGCACGATCTGCAACGAATTCTACGGTACGGAGGAGATTCACGGCTACGGCTACGGACAGGACGAGGATCAGGGACAGCTGGGCGCATGGTACGTCATGGCTTCGATGGGACTCTTCGACGTGAAGGGCCTGACGGCTCCCGATCCGTCGTTCCAGCTCTGCAGCCCGCTGTTCGACAAGGTTACGATCAGCCTGAATCCCGATTATTACGAAGGCCGCGAATTCGTGATCGAGACTGCGGGCAACGCTCCGGAAAACTGCTATATCAGTTCTGCGCAGCTCGACGGCAAACCCCTGACGGGCGTACAGCTGCCTTTCGCGGACGTGGTGCGCGGCGGCCGTCTGAAAATCACGCTCGCTTCGGAACCCAATACGTCGCTTACGGAATAGCAACGCCAATTAGACCTAATTATAAACCGCTTATGTTGAAAAAGGAAATCTGAATTCCCGGCTCCGGCCGGACCCCGTGTCGGGCCGGAGTTTTTTGAACCCAACCACTTAAAAACAAAACGTATGAAAATTAGTACTAACTTCTTGAACCTGCTGAAGGTTTGTATGTGCGTGGTGTTGGCTTTCGCGGCCCTCGAAACCCGCGCGCAAGGGGAGTCCTTTACGGTATCGGGTACCGTCAAGGATGCTTCCGGGCAGCCGGTGATCGGAGCTACGGTCTTCGACACCACGACCCAAAAGGGAGATGTAACGAGTACGACGGGCAGCTTCTCGCTGCAGGCTACTCCCGGCTCGGTGCTGAGGGTGAGCTTCGTCGGATACGCCGAGCAGTCGGCCAAAGTCGTAGCCGGAAAGACCACCTATGATTTCGTGCTGGAGAGCGACGCCCTCGAAATCGAGGAGCTGGTCGTCGTAGGTTACGGCACCCAGAAGAAAGCCTCCCTTACGGGAGCCATCTCGGCCATCAACAACGAAGAGATCATCACGACCAAGAACGAGAACGTCCAGAACATGCTGACCGGTAAGGTCGCGGGACTCCGCGTGAGACAGAACTCCAGCGAACCGGGCCAGTTCAATACCTCGATGGACATCCGCGGCTTCGGCGCTCCGCTTATCGTGATCGACGGTGTGCCGCGCGACAACATGGCGCGGCTCGATCCCGAAGATATCGAGCAGGTTTCGGTGCTGAAGGATGCGTCGGCAGCCATCTACGGCGTGAAGGGCGGTAACGGCGTCGTGCTTATCACCACCAAGAAAGGCGACAAGGGCAGGGTCAATATCAATTATTCGGGCAACATATCGTGGCAGCGTCCCTCGAACTTCCCCGACCTCGTGGATGCGGCCGACTGGATGACGCTCTACAACGAGAAATACACGATGCACTCCGTAGACAACATGTCGCCTGTTCCGCAGTACAGTCAGGAGGATATCGCCGCCTACCGCAACGGCGAGAAGAAGTCCTACAACTGGAAAGATGCCGTCTTCCGCAATTCGGCGCCCCAGACGCAGCATACGGTGAGCGCCAGCGGCGGCAACGACAAGGTCACCTTCTATACCAGTCTCGGTTACCAGTATCAGGAGAGCTTCCTGCAGCACACGCCTATTACCTATGACAAGTACACGCTGCGCGCCAACATCAACGCGAAGATCGCCAAGAACCTGACCCTCGACGTCAACCTCGCAGGTCATATGGATGAAAAGAAGATGAGCAACTTCTCCTCTTCGGACATCGTGCGTAGCACGTGGCTCTTCACCCCGCTCGATCCGTTCTACTATGACGACGAGCAGACCATGTACCATACCAAGGACGACAACACGGGCATCGTCAACCCGCTGGCCATGATCGACAAGGACGCCAACGGATACCAGAGCCTGATCAGCCGTTGGTTCCAGTCTGCCTTCTCGCTGCGCTGGGACATGCCGTTCCTGCCGGGACTGTATGCCAAGGGCTTCTTCAGCTACGACTATATCATGAACGACAACAAGTTCTACAGAAAGGCGTTCAATACTTATACCTCCACCGGAGCCGCGACCAGTTTCCTGAAGGGGGACGCACACGATTATTTCGTGCAGCGCAACTATTACGGCAAGGAACATCGCCAGTGGCACGTGCAGGTGGGCTATGACCGCACCTTCGGCCGTCACTCCGTATCGGGCATGCTGCTCTTCGAGGATCAGCACAAGGTGGGCGACAACTTCTACGGCAGCCGCGAAGTGGTGTTGCCTATGGATCAGGTGTTTGTCGGCGACGGCGAAACGCAGCAGTTCAACCAGTCGTCAGGCGGCGGTTCGCTTTACGACTATGCCTACCAGTCGCTGGCCGGCCGTTTCAACTACGACTTCGGCGGCAAGTACCTCGCCGAATTCGTCTTCCGCTACGACGCATCGTCGCGCTTCCCGTCGGGCGACCTGCGCTGGGTATTCTTCCCCTCGGTATCCGTCGGATGGCGTATTTCGGAGGAAAACTTCTGGAAAGAGTCTTCGCTCGACTTCATCGAGAATCTGAAAATCCGTGCGTCGTACGGTAAGACGGGTTACGACGATGATTTGAATTACGAGTTTCTGACGGGCTTCACCTATCCCTCCGGCGGATCGATCCTCGGCGGCGATTACGTCAACGGTTCCGTTCCCAAGGGCATTGCCAACAAGGATATTACGTGGCAGACCATCAAAATGTTCGACATCGGTCTGGATTTCAGCGCATGGAACGGCAAACTCGGCCTGACCTTCGATTATTTTCGCCGGCATCGTGACGGACTCTATGCCAGACGAAATCTGAGCCTTCCGGGCAGCGTGGGCGCGAGTCTGCCGCTGGAAAACCTCAACAGCGACCGGGATACCGGTTTCGAGCTTGAGTTGAGCCACCGCAACCGCGTCGGCGATTTCTCCTATGCGGTCAAGGGCAATGTTTCGTTCACGCGCCGCAAGACGCTCTACTACGAGCGTGCCGAGTCGGGCAACTCCTACCTGAACTGGCGTCAGAACAACAACGACCGTTTCAACAGCATCTGGTGGGGTTACGGCGAAGGCGGGCGTATCACCAGCTGGGATCAGTTGTACTACAATCCCGTCTATATCGGCCGCGGCAGCGTGATGGGAGACTATCTCTACGAGGACTGGAACGGCGACGGCTGGATCAACGATCTGGACGTACACCCGATCGGCTACACGGATATGGTTCCGATGGTCAATTTCGGTCTGACGATCAGCGCATCGTGGAAAGGGATCGACTTCTCGATGCTCTGGCAGGGTTCGGGCAACCGTTACATCATCGCCCGCGAGTTTCTGCAGGAGCCGCTCTGGTCGCGTACCAACGCCATCAGCGAACACATGGACCGCTGGCATCCGGCCGATCCGACGGCCAATCCCTACGATCCCGCCACGAAGTGGGTCGCCGGCGAATACGGCTATACGGGCTCGACGGCAAATCCCAACTCGGAGCATGGGTTGCAGAATGCCCGCTACCTGCGTCTGAAGAACCTCGAAATCGGTTATTCGCTGCCCAAGAAGTGGCTGACGAAGGTGGGTATCGAGAATGTCCGGATCTACGCCAGCGCTTACAACCTGCTGACGATCACCGGTCTGGATTATCTCGACCCGGAGTTCTACATTCATCCGTCGGATGGCGGGGCCAGCAATATGGGATACTTCTATCCGATCAACAAGACCTATACTATCGGACTGAACGTCAAATTCTAAAAAAGCAAAAAAATGAAACGTCTGAAATATTATCTCCTGATTCTTTGTGCGGGCGCATTCGCCGCGTGCACCGATTTGGATATACCGCCGAAAAATATTTTTAACGAACAGGATATCTTCGGCAACGTCGAGGGTGCGACGAGTTACCTCGCACGCTTGTACGGCGTCTTGCCCATGGAGGATTTCCGGTATAGTTTCGAACACGGCTTCGGCTATTCGGGCGCCATGTACCGCCAGATGTGCTGCGCCACGGGCGAAGCCGTAGGACGCGACACGCAGGGATTCTTCGCCGAACCCGGCAGCAACATGTGGGACGCCGCTTACAAAATGATCCGCGAAATCAACCTGCTTATCGAGGGGCTTCCGAAATACAAAAGCGGATTTTCGGACAGCGATTACAATACGGTCTTAGGCGAGGCCTATTTCATCCGCGCCTATGTGTACTTCGCAATGGTCAAGCGGCTGGGCGGTGTTCCGAAGATCGATTACGTGATCGATTATCCGGCCAACGCGACGCTGGAGGATACGTGGACTCCCCGTGCCTCCGAAGAGGAGTGCTGGGACTTTATCGGACAGGATCTCGATGCGGCCATCGCCAGCCTGCCCGACAAGAACGCTTCCGGCCGTGCTACCCGCTATGCCGCGGCAGCTCTCAAGTCGCGCGCCATGCTCTATGCCGGTTCGATCGCCAAGTACAATACCGTCAACGAAGAACACCTCGGCAAGCGTATCTGCGGCATTCCCGCCGAACGGGCCGCCGGTTATTTCGAAGCGGCTTACAAAGCCTCGAAAATCGTGGACGAGGGCGGTTATTCGCTCTACAAGGCCAAGTGGGCTGCCGGTAACCGCGACGCTCAGGCCGAGAACTTCGCTGCACTGTTCCTCGACGAAAGCAGCGCCAACACCGAGACCATCTTCGCCCGCTATTACAAGGAGAAATTCCTGACGCACGACTACGACAACTCGGTGCAGCCGCGCTCGACCTCGACGGGCGGCAACGACTCGGAGGTAAGCCCCACGGTCGATTTCATCGAGATGTTCGACGGCGTCGAGCTGGATGCCGACGGCAAGTTCGGGTTCCTCGACGAAAACGGCTATTACAAGCTCTACGACAACCCGATGGACGCCTTCGCCAACGCCGAGCCGCGCCTGCTGGGTACGGTCATCCTCCCCATGTCGAAGTTCAAGGACCAGTATATCGAAATCCGCCGCGGTCTCTACACCGGCAAGGTGGAAGAGGGCAAAGGTATCTCGCGTCTGATCAAGGAGGGCGAGACCGCGGCCTACGAAACGCTGGGACTCAAAGACGTGCAGCTGACCGGAAACTTCAACGGCGGTCCTGCCGTCCAGCTCAAGACGCCCTATACTCCCTATCCGGGGGCTACGCCCGTCACGTCGATGCTCATCACGGGTCTCAACGGTCCGGTGAACGGCTGGAACTTCGGCAACATCGGCGGCACCTACCTGCGCAAGTACCTCGATCCCGATCTGGAGAATAATTCGGGCGGCAAATCCACGCAGCACTGGATCGACATCCGCTATGCCGAGGTGCTGCTCAACCGTGCCGAAGCCGCCTACGAGCTGACTCAGCTCGGCAAGACGACCTCCGAAGAGGGTGACAGCTACCGCGACGAGGCTTTCCGCTGCATCAACCTCATCCGCGAACGGGCGGGCGCCGATCTGCTGGCATCGGCCGCCGACCTCAATTCGGTCGATATCGTACGCCGCGAACGCCGCAAGGAGCTGGCCTTCGAGAACCAGACCTATTGGGACCTCCGCCGCTGGCGCATCTTCTACGACGAGCAGAATACCACGCGCTATCGTATCCTGATGCCCTTCTTCGCAACGGACGTCAACAAGTACTTCTTCGACGTGCGCTTCACCGAGCCGCGGGCCGGGTATAACTACATCTTCACCTACGACACCCGCTACTACTACCAGCCGCTGCCGTCGGGCGAACTGACCAAGAACCCCAACCTCAAGAATAACCCCGGTTTCTAATCCGGACAGCATAAAAACCGATCGATATGAAAAAGTATATATATCTTTTGCTCTTTTCGCTGCCGCTGCTTGCAGCTTCGTGCAGCAAGGACAATTACGACGAGCCGCAGGAGACTTTCCGCGGAAAGTTCATCGACAAGCAGACGGGCGAGCCGTTCCAGACGGCCATCGGCAATACGGGTATCCGTATCCGCATGATGGAGTACAGCTGGAGCGACAACCCCCAGCCCTATGACATGAACGTCAAGATGGACGGTACGTTCAACAACACCAAGGTTTTCAAGGGCGAGTACGGCATCACCCCTTCGGGCGCGTTCGTGCCGCTGGAAGAGGAGCGGATCAAGATTTCGGGCACTGTCGAGAAGACTTGGGAAGTCGAACCCCTGCTGCGTGTGGAGTGGGTCGGAGAGCCGGTGGTGAATGCCGACGGAACTGTGGACGTGAAGGTGAAGGTTTCCCGCGGTACGGACAATCCCGACTATCAGGAGGCGCTGGCCGAAGCATGGCTGTTCGTGAGCGAGAACATGTATGTCGGGGATTTCAGCTACAGCCCCAACTATTCGACCCGTATCTCCGGTGCGGCTATCGGCATGGTGCAGTTCGATCAGGTCTATACCATCCGTACGGGACAGCCGGGAGGTTATAATCCCGCCGGCACCTATACGCCGTTCCCGGCCTTTTCGCGGAAGTATTTCCTGCGGTTCGGCGCGCGGACGACGCGGCAGTTCGACGGTACCAACCGTTACAATTACACGACTGTCAAGGAGATTACCACAATTGCCCGTTAGTTAGGTTCAGGATGCCGGGTTCCGGAGACGTATTGTCTCCGGAACTGCGGCGCCCGATAAGGAAAATTTTTACGGATACGATGATATCGAACGACATGGAACGTTACGCCGTCGGCGCTGACATAGGCGGCAGTCATATTTGTTCGGCCGTGGTCGATCTGACGACGGGTGAAATCTGCGGAGAGCCTCTCTCCGGCAAGGTCGATTGCGACGCCGGCGCCGGGGAGATACTCGGCGCATGGGCGGACAATATCCGGCAAAGCATCGCGGCTTCCGGCCTGAAGACCGTGCGCCGGGTGGGATTCGCCTTCCCCGGCCCGTTCGACTACGAACACGGCGTTTCGCTGATTCGGGGCGTCAATAAATTCGAGCGGATCTACGGACTCGACATTTCGGAGTCGCTTTTCCCGCTGCTGCGGCGGTCCGGAGCCGAAGAGTTCCGCTATGTCAACGACGCTTCGGCCTTTGCGCTGGGCGAGTGTCTCGGCGGCGCGGCGTGCGATGCCCGGCGCGTGGTGGCGCTCACGCTCGGAACAGGCGTCGGGTCGGGTTTCGTATCCGACCGTAAACTGGTGACTTCGGGCGATGAGGTGCCTGCCGACGGCTGGGTCTACTGCCTGCCGTTCGGCGGCGGAATCGTGGATGAAGCCTTCTCGACGCGCGGAATTATCCGCCGTTACGAAGAGCTGACCGGCGAGACCCTGACCGGTGCGCGGGATGTCGCCGCCCGGTACGACGCCGATCCGGCTGCGCGCCGTTTTTTCGACGTCTACGGCGAAGAGCTGGCGCAGTTCGCGGGTCCGGTCCTTACCCGTTTCAACGCGGACGTATTGGTGCTCGGCGGAAATATTTCGCGGGCTTATCCGCTTTTCGGACCCGCTTTGGAGCGGCGTTTCGCCGCGGACGGAATCCGTGTCGCGGTCCGCACTTCGGCCCTGCTCGACCATGCGGCCATGATTGGTGCAGCTTCGTTATTTTTATAATTTTAGATATGACTCTTTTAAGAAAAACCACACAGTTTGTACTTCCCGTCGAGAAGCCGGAAACAGGCGTAAACCAATACGACATCTATCCGGCGCACGATCTGGGCGAGGAGAAAATCTTTTGCGATTATATGTCGCTGGCGCGTCGGATCGCCGGATCGAAACGGGTGATTATCGACGGTTACGTCGGCGTCCGTTTCGATATTTTCAGCCGTGAACTGAACAAGGCCCTCGAAACGCTCGGCATCCGGCCCGTCTGGTGGAACACGGGTGCGGCCATGAAGGAGCCTGCCGAGATCGACCGTCTGATCGAACCCTATTTGGGCGGCGACGATCCGATCTTCGGATTCCGGACTCCGCTCCGGCTCGAAGAGTTCTTCGACCGGGAGAAGCTGGACCGGATACGTCCCGACGACGCTGCCCGGATGAACATCCTGATCGGCATCGGCGCTTCGCTTGCCGGCTGGGACGGCCTGCTGCTCTATATCGACATTCCGAAGAACGAGATTCAGTTCCGCTCGCGTGCGGGCAGCATCACGAATCTGGGAGCCGCTGCGGCCGATGCGCCGAAGAAGATGTACAAGCGTTTCTACTTCGTGGACTGGGTGGTGCTCAACCGTCATAAGAAGGCGTTGCTGCCGAAAATCGACGTGATGATCGACGGCCAGCGCGAGACGGAGATTACGTGGACCGAAGGAGCCGATCTGCGCCGCGGTCTGGACCGTCTCGCCGGCAACGGATTCCGTGTGCGTCCGTGGTTCGAGCCCGGAGCGTGGGGAGGACAGTGGATCCGCAACCACATCGAGGCGCTGCCGCACGACGTGCCCAACTACGCATGGTCGTTCGAGCTGATCGTGCCCGAAAACGGCCTGATCTTCCGCAGCAGCGGGCGGATGCTCGAAGTCTCGTTCGATACGGTGATGTTTCAGGCCGGCGAGCGGGTCGTGGGAAAGGAGTGCTACGGTCTCTACGGCGACGAATTTCCGATCCGTATGGACTACCTCGATAACTTCGACGGCGGCAACCTCTCGATCCAGTGTCATCCGCAGCGCGAGTATATCCGCAAGAATTTCGGCGAGGTGCTGACGCAGGAGGAGACCTATTACATCCTCGACACGACGCCGGATTCGGTCGTGTACCTCGGTTTCAAGGAGGATATCGTACCGGAGAAGTTCGAACAGGCCCTGACCGAAAGTTTCGAGAAGGGGACGGAGCTTGACGTGAACAAGTACGTCAATGCGGAACCGTCGGCCAAACACGATCTTTTCCTGATGCCTCCGGGAACGCTTCACAGTTCGGGCCGCAACAACCTCGTGCTGGAGATCAGCACCACGCCCTACATCTTTACGTTCAAGATGTACGACTGGCTGGCGCTGGACCTCGACGGCAAACCCCGTCCGCTGAACATCCGCCGTGCGATGGAGAACCTCTGCTTCGACCGCAAGGGCGAAACGGTGAAGCGCGAGCTGATCGCGCATCCCGAACTGCTCGAAAAGGGCGCCGACTGGGAACTCTGGCACCTGCCGACGCACCGCAACCACTCCTACGACGTGCATCGCTACAAGCTCGACACCTCGGTGGAGGTGCAGACCGAAGGAAAATGCCATGTGCTGAATCTGGTCGAAGGCGAGAGCGCCCGCATCGAGACCGCAGGCGGCGACAGCTTCCCGATCAGCTATGCCGAGACGTTCGTGGTGTCGGCCGCGGCCGGCTCCTACCGGATCGTCAATACTTCGGGCCGTGAGATCATGGTCGTGAAGGCTTTTATGAAATAGAACCTTTGCGCTGTAAAATAAGCAACCCCGTCCGGATTCCGGACGGGGTTGTCGTTTGATGCGTCAGTTACTTTTGAAGCAGGGCGGTAATGGGATCGGGCGTTTCGATCTTTCCGCAGTCGATCGATGCCAGCAGCTGCCGCCCTCGGTCGGTCAGCGAGAAATACATCTGGCGTTTGTCTGCAGTTCCCAGCTCCCGCCTTACGAATTCCTTTTCTTCGACCGAGCGGAGTACTTTCGACATGTTCGAAGGGGTCAGCCCCAGCAGGTCGCTCAACTCTCCGCAGGAGAGCCTTCCGGCCTTCGAGAGACTGCACAGGGTCATGCCTTCGTTCAGGCAGACTCCGTACAGCCGCTCCAGATTCGCTTCGAACTGGTGTACGGCCCGCTGCAGGTCGCGTATTCTACACAGTTTGTCCATACTCCGGCTTTTTGTGAACGGCCTGCCTGCCGCAGTGCCTGATACATTTTCCGCATTCGATACACTTCTGCGGGTCGATTGCCGGAAGCCCGTCTCCCAGTTGTGAAATCGCTCCGACGGGGCAGACCGGAATCAGCGGACAACGGTGGTCCTGCGGACAGCGAAGTTCGTCGATCGTAAGCGCCATAGCCCGCTTATTTATTGAGGAGCACCTTGTCGATCGCCTCTTTCAGCGAAGCCTTGGGCAGGGCGCCCTGCGCCATCTGGGGTTTGCCGTCTTTGGGGATGAACAGCAGCGTCGGAATCGAGCGGATGCCGAATGCGGCCGCCAGTTCCTGCTCCTCTTCGGTGTTGATCTTGTAGATGTAGATGCTGTCCCCGTATTCCGCCGCAAGTTCCTCCAGCACGGGTGCGAGGGCTTTGCAGGGGCCGCACCACGAAGCGTAGAAATCGACGAGGGCGGGTTTGTCGCCGAGGTATTTCCACTCGGTGGGATTGGTTTCGTAATTGGCGACTTTCGTCAGAAAGTCGGCTTTGGTCAATGCGATCGTTTTCATGGTATTCGTTTGTTTTGTGTTGTCATTCTTGTTGTCGGTCTGGCCGTCGGCCCCGGCTGCGAACGTCAGGATGCAGGCGGCTGTCACTAATAGTTTCTTCATGGTCCGTATGGTATTTTATCTTTTCTTATCTTGATAACGATACAAAGATATGATTTATTTTCCAGTAAAACAAATTTCCTGTGGAAAATAAATCAAGGGGAGTAAAAATACGTTTGTTTCCCGTGGCTATGCAAAAATGAAACCGGAAATCGCCTCCAGCTCCGGATTGCGGCTGAATCTATCATCCGGTCGGTTCGTATAGAGTGCATGCCTGCGCCTGTCTGTCCTATGAGGCGGCCCCTGTCTTAGGGTGCATGAATGCATACGGGGACGGTGGAGCAGGGATGGCCGATTTCGGTTTACACTTCGGTTTAAACAAATGTCCGATTTCGATACGGAAATCGCTCTAAACCAAGACTCGAAGAAGTACGCCGCATTTTTCACCGGCTCTTTAAATGCAAGAAAGAGAGCCTTTTGGACTCTCTTTCCTTGTGACACCGACAGTTGTGCATAATATTGCTTCGCAATTATACAAAAAAGTTTTTGAAAAAGCAAACGCCTAATTTTCAACTTCTAACCCGTTTGCAATTGTCAAAACTTTTTATATTATTTGTTGTCCTACGTGGTAAAATGTTTTACCTATGTTTTACCCGCTGTTTATGTTTCATTAAAATTATACAATTATGAGAACAGCTATTATTCTTCGTCAGGACAAAGCCAATCAAAAAGGAGTCCTGCCCGTATGTATGCGAATTACGCACGAACGTCGTTCAATGTATGTTACATTGATTCGTGTAAAGCCAGAGAACTGGGATGCATCCCGGGGAATAGTGAAAAAATCCGACTTGCAGCATGAGCGGCTCAATAATGAATTACGCAGGAGAATCGCAGAGGTTAACAAAGTCGTTGTATTGTGTGAAGCCATGGAGCCTGAGCGTGGAATCGATGCGGTACGCGATCGGTTGCATAAAAGAACAACAGCGGATATGTTTGTTTATGCGCAGAATTATTTATCGCGTAAAGAAAATACGAGCGTCCGGACTTATAATAAATGTCATTCCCATATTACGAAATTTAAAAAGTTTATCGGAAAAGATCAATTTTCGGTGAGCCATTTGACTTACGAACTTTTATTGCGATACGAAAACTATTTGCGAGAGGATTTGGGAAATTCAATCAATACCGTAACGACGAATATGAAGACGCTGAAAGAACTGACTGCGGAAATGTATGAGGAATTTCGTTTGGATATTCGCAATAATCCCTTTCGCAAATATAAAATGAAATCCACACCGACGGAACGCCCCTGCTTGTCGGAGCGGGAATATTTCCGTGTACGCAATTTAAAATTGATTATGCAGGGAAAATTATACGATGCGCGGCAGTTATTCGTGTTTGAATCCGAAACGGGAATACGTATCAGCGATATTTTGAAATTGCGCTGGCAGAATTATGACGGGCATTATATACAGATCATTATGGATAAAACAGACCGTCAGCTTAAAATACCTGCGAGCGATCTTGTTAAAGAGATATGCGCCATGCGTGAAAGACGATATAAAACGGCAGGTGTTCCCATCACGCCGGATGGTTTTATATTCCGGGGAATTTTGCCTTATGAATACGACAGCATGTCGAGGGAGGAAAAAGTCTGTGCGGAAAATTGTGCCGTGGCGCGAATCAATCTTGCATTGAAAAGAGTTGCCGTTTTAGCGCGTGTCAAGAAAAACCTTTCGACGCACGTAGGAAGACATACCTTTGCGTCGCGTTTGGTTCGTTCAGGGCAGAATATGGTTGTAATTCGGGATTTACTCGGCCATGCCAGTATTCGCACGACGGAAATTTATGCGAAGATCATGCAGTCGCAGATGAATGATGCAATTGATGTATTAAATAAGTTGAATAATCATGGATACAAAAGAGCAGAATAGCAGAGATTGGGGTGATTTATTGCTCACTTCGCAACAAGTTGCGGACATTTTGCATATCAGTTTGCGCACATTGCAAAAATACCGGGATGAAGGACGCCTTAATTACGTTCGTATCAGTCCACGGATAATTCGGTATTATCCGGAAGAAGTTGCCGCATTGATTCGGAAAAGTCATTGTTCGACGTGGTTGAAAGATAACTGCGCACGGTTGTTAAAACTTAATAAAACTTAAATAGATTACCCTTGTAATCGGGGATAATTCCGTGCCGACGAGGTTCTACTATGTCAACCACTTTTTTGTATTTTATAAGGACCAAATTTTTGGGCTTTCAAAAGGCTATTTTACAAAACGCACAAAAAGACGTTTAATTTATTCATGTATAGTACATTATAGCGTTTTATTGAAATCAGGTTAACCGTAGCAACCAGTAGAAAAAGGGGTAAAAAGGCGGTTGTGTTTCAGTGCGCATTTGAAATTAAATTTGCAGATACAGCTAATTTGAAACAGATCGCGGCAAGTAATTTAATGTGTGTATTTATCAATACGAAGTGCATATATATACAAAGATTGTATAAATCCGTGTCAACCTAATTCGCAGGTAAGGGGTATGCAGGTAGCACTGCGAGCGGATGCGAATTACAGACCCACCCCTTAAATTGGAATAAATTTCAAAATAGGTACGGGTAGTCTGTATAGATAAGAACGGATTTCTGGAAATCCAGCCATTGTAATTTTTTCTTGCAGTCCCGCAGAAAATTTCTAACTTTGTTTTCGGAACCAATTAAAATTACAATAAACAGAGATATTTAAAATAACTGACATATTAATATAAAGCGTTAGCTTTTATTCTTGCGTTCTTGAAACTTCGCAACTTTCTACGCAGTCAAGGGTAAAGTTAATGCTCACGTTGTATTCCAGCGTGGGCTTTACTTGTTTGACTGCAAAGGTATTGCGAAGACCTCAAGGACCAAATAAAGTTTAGTCCACGTTTTTTATGCCTACACCCGAACAATTCCAAGAACTTACGGCGAAGCTGAAAATCCTTGTCGAAAAAGACAAGGAACAGCGAATTCTTGCGGAGGCATCATTGGTAAACAGCCAACTCGACGCCCTCGCAAAAATCAAAGCACTCTACCCGCATGAGGTTGATAAGAATTACAACAGATATGTTGTGCCCTTTTTAGATCGCTATGCTTTTCTGAAACGGCCGTCATGCTTAGCTATCATTAAAAAGCATGCTTACGAGCCTGCACATACATTATATCTCGCTCATCTGTTCGAATCCAACAAGGCTATTTTATCGGCATTAATAAAATCTGCGGAATGTTTATCCGGCAAAGACGAATTGTTACAACACATTCAAGCCAGTGAAACCTATCAGGTGAAAGCCGAGGAGCAGATCAAAGACTGCGGAAAAATTACGGGCCGGATTCCCGATCTGACAATTACGGATGAACGGAACCGGTGGGTATTGATTATCGAGAATAAAATCGAAAGTCGCTTTTCGGACGGGCGTATCGGGAAAAATCAAATCGACGATTATCGGATTTATGCAGAACGGACATTCCCTGCATACGACAGGTATTATTTGACCGTCAGCTATTCGGACTGCAACCGAAAAGATGCATTGGATAACCAGTGGGGCTATTGCGATTACTGTTCCGTATTTAACGCTATCATCCGGTGCGAGCCATTGGATCGTATTGCAGAAGATTATTTAACGGCTTTGATGCAGTTGTTATGCAACGGGTCGCACAAGCGGATACAAAAGCCGGATACGGAACAAATACCCCGACAATTAGTTAGCATATATCAGTTTTACACGAACGTAATCACCCAATTAAAAATATCGCCTTATGAACAAATTGACACAATTAACCAATGAATGTCTGGCAAATATGCCGATGCTTGCCGACGCTATTTGCCACACGACGAATGTCATAGGAGAAATCCTCGAATCGTATTATGACAAAGTTCAAAATCGGGTTCAACAATTTCTGAACGACAAGCCGGAATTGAAATATGAAATTGACGAACGGAATTCCGAGCGACTAACAATCTCCCTATTCCCATATATAAGGGCAAAAGGCAGGAAACAAATGCCTCGGTTGCGTAACGAGGTCGGAATCTATTCCTCATTGATATTTTACAATCAATTCCGGCGAAAGATTGTTAATAAATTTTATGTGGAATTTGGCTATGCAATGTTCGGCAACCAAGAACAAGAAAATATCATTTACTTCAATTTAACTGTTGGAGAAATGAATCCCGATATATCCGTGTTCAACAAAATCACAACGAATATCGAAAAGGAGCTGATAGAAAAATGGGATATTCAAATCGAAGATAAATTTATCGAACTGCACATCGTTCCCGATCAAAATTTAACCGAGGAAACGATAGAGAACTGTTTCAATGATTTCATGGCACACATCTTAAATCCACTATTAACCGATCTAAATTAGAAACCCTATGAAAAGATTTATTCTTATCCTCGTTGCGCTTTTGGTAGTAGCTACCGGATTCGCACAACCCAAGAAAGTCAATCTCGACATTAAGGCACTGAAAGAACTTGTCGGTGTCGCTACCTATGAAAAGGTTGACAGTCTGCTCGGATTCCAAACTACCCTTGAAAGCGGTGAAAAAGTTTTTCAGGGTATCAACGAATACGAGAAAATGCTCTTAGCGTATCGTTGCCGATTCAACGAGAAAAACATCCTGCAAAGTGTAGAGTTTGTTTCCCGGTCATGTATGGGTTATGCAATCGACATGGCTGTCCATCGTATCAAACCCTACGCACATGAAAGATATACGGGTGACATGCCCGCGGTATATCGGTACAGATGGGATGGGCGAGAAATTGTCATTGACTTTGACGCCCAAACTGTGATAGTCTATAAGCCGAAGCCAAATGCCCGCTAAGAAAGTAGAGGGCTAACAATTCGGCCTAACATTTTCAAATATTATAAAGGCGATCTTTCGGGATCGCTTTTATTGTTGTTTTTTCAATGTTCTGTAATTACACTTATCGAACATCAAATCTACTTAGGGGATATTTTTTCAATCCTTTTTTTGTAGGCCTCTAATCCTTTTTTCTGATCGGCAGACAAAGCTGCATCTTGGAACTTTGAACGTTGAGAGTCGGGAATGGTTAAGTAATTATTCCCCCTTTTTACACCTGTGATTATAGGCTGGGCAGACTTAAAAGATGTTTTGCGATAACTGATCTTTAAATTTGCAGATAAGATTGCATTGATAATATTGTTACCTAAATGTTGAAAATTCCAGGGCGCTGAAAGTGTGATATCATCAACAAAAGATGTAAATGTCAATCCTTGCTCTTTTGCAAGTTTAGCAATATCTCGACCGACTTTATAATCAAAAACTAAATTCTGTATTATGGATGAAGTTGGTGCACCTTGCGGTAAATGTCCTTGATATGTTGTAAGTCTTGTAATAATTCGGGCAACTGTTAATGAAAACCCTGCTTTATGTAATGTTTCACACACATCTTTACAAGTAATAAAGGGGAAACAGTCTTGTAAATCAGTCTGAAAGCAATATTTTTTACCCTTATGTTGTGCGGCATTAAGAATATTATCTCGTCCTTTTACTCCTCCGTAAGCATAATCGGGGAGCGAAAGAGTTTCTGAGATATAAGTTTTTAGGCGTCTTTGAAGTACTTTTAACAGACCTGTACTTGGATTTAAGACCCTATCTCGAAATGAACCGTCTTTATTCACACGGCGGACGCCATTTTTTAATTTGGGCTCTCGCTTTTCATAGTAAAACGAATTTATATCTCGAAGCACTTCCGATAATTGATCATCTGTAATATGTAAAACATATTTACACAGATGTTCTTTTGTTTGAATCATTTCAGCAATAATGATATAATAATAGGGCTGATTTCAGGAGCAATCTCATTAAAAAATTCGGATTTATCTTCTGGAATATCCTCTTTATCCAAAGACATCAGCAAAAGTAAAGACAATGGAATATTTAATTTTGCAGTGATAACTTTTAAAAGAGATATGTTCGGATCTTTTTTATTATGTTCTATTAAAGATAAATAAGTCTGCGTAATTCCACAATCTTTGGCTAATTGCCCTTGACTGATATTATTCTTTCGTCTAATTTTTTGTATTTGAGTACCTATATTCATAGCAGTAATTTTTAAGGAGAAAAAGAAAGTGGATTAGAACATGTCTTTAAATTTGTCACCAAGATCGAAAAGTAACATTAACCATTTGGCAATTTTTCCAAATCTTGCGATTACATCACCTTTACCAAAATTAGAATTGGCTTTTAGTAGATATAATTCGATTAAACAATTTTGTAAAAGAACAATGTCCCCATCTGAGAGCGAACAACGATTCTCTAAAAGGACGGTTTCAATTTTCTGAATCAAACCATCGTAAATCTGTTTATTTTCCATAAAGTGTATAAATTTAAATTGGGCAACATTACCCTGCTACACTTCTAATGCACAATTTAAATTCATAAGCGTTGTTCGTCTACTAACACTTTCTTTATTCCTGCTACAAATAGCAATAAGATATCGGCTAATTTGCGGTAGAAAATTAGCTGGTATCTAACTATTACATTACAAAAAGAGAGAGATTGAATCTCCATTTGTTATTAGACTTCTTACTAAAATTCCACCGGGGCGATTTCTCGACTTCGTCGAGTCGTCCTATACGCTTCAATTCAAAGAGCCCCTCTCGGGTTATGAACCAGTAGAAACTGATGCACTTCAAGAACTGATTTAAATTGCACTGGATAAATAAACCTTTCAAAGAACTACATGACAAAGATATGCTTTTTAACTGACATTTAAAAAACTTTTTTGAAATATTTTTCACACACAAACACAACACACTAATAATCAACTCGTAAAAAAGCAATCATAAATAGAGTTGGGTTTTAAGGTTAAAATACTATATTTGCATATTAACCTAAACAGAAAGTCTTATGTCAATAAGCACAAATTCAATAATTCATTATACCAATTCATTGGATAATCTTATTGGAATCTTACAAGAGGGATTTAAAATAAAATATTGCTCTGAACGTCTTAATCTGGGCAAGTCAAGATATTCCTCTGCGGCTCACCCGATGATATCATTTTGCGATATACCATTATCAGCCTCTATTCAACATTTTGAAGCCTATGGTAAATATGGAATCGGGCTTTCAAAAAAATGGGCATTTGAAATTGGGATCAATCCTGTCTTGTATATTGATGAGAATTCGTTATTTGCAGAAAATTTATATGAATTAATTAAAGAGCGGCGTAATGAAAAAACAAATCTTACTCTAAAACAAAAGAAGGAAATACTTCATATAAAAAGCTACGCCAAGAACTATTCGGGTTCTTTTACGAGAAAAAATAAAATTTATAAAAATTATAAATTTTATGATGAACGAGAATGGAGAATTGTGCCTGATAATAATATATTGGGAGCAGCTTTATTTTCTATATCATCTAAGGCATATAAATCAAATAAAGAAAAATATAATTCACGCATAAGCAGTATTCGATTAGAATTCGATGCAAAGGATATTTCATATATCATAGTAGAACGCACCGATGAGATTCCTGATATTATAAAAATTGTGCGGGATTGTTTTGGAAAAAGATGCACATCAGAACAATTGGATATATTATTCAGTAAAATATGCTCTACTGAACAAATTATTGCAGATTATTGATGTATGTACGGCATAACAGTATGGTATTAATGTTTTGATAGCCACATAAGTTCCCATGCGGTAGCTTGAATAAAATCGACATCCTTGCTGTAACCTGCGAGGATGTCTGCTTTTGTACGGTGCAGGAAATCGTCGATATTCGCGCGTTTCGTACGCATGGTGCTACAACTTCCGAAGTAAACGATCCGATGCGCTAAAAACCCCTCCAAAACGTCCGCAATCTCGCGTAACGTCACGAGGTCCCGCCCGATCTGTATTTTATTCGGTCTGCCGTGAAAAGCAATGTACAAGATCGTATAATTCCGGTAACGTTCGAACGTGTATTGCCGCAGATATTCGAAGAACTCTTCCCGCGTGTTGCACTTGCGGTAAATGTATTTTATCCCTGCGGCATCCCGCAATATGTCGAGCATCGGGCGCACGCTTTGTCTGCACCGCGGGTTCGTTCTCCAATTTCCCTCCAAACAATAGATATTCCGGGGTGGTTGCTTCTTCATATCCGTATCTCTTTAAAGACTTCGTAAAACCGGGGTAAATCCTGCTCGCGGATAATCTCGTCGTTGTAAACTTCGAGCATCTGAATACTCCGGTGACGACTGTATTTCGACACCATCAATAATTCCCCTTTATAGGATTTAATTAACTTGGTAATAAAGAAATGACGAAAGCCATGCGTGCTTCCGTCGATCTCCAACTCTGCGAATACCCGTTTTATGATCTCCCGGACCGATTTGGTCGTAAGCCTTTCGCCCCGGCAATGGTTGCTGTCACTGCGGAACAGTGCGCCGCTCCGGAATCGGTAACAATTCAGATATTCCCGCAGCACCCGGACCGTCGAGGGGTGCAAATGAATCGGCTCTTTATCGTCCCGGCCTTTGCCGCGGATGAATGCGGTCTTGTTCCGCAGGTCGATATCCCCGACATCCAACCGGACAACCTCGATCTGCCGAAGCCCTTGAAACAAAAAGAGAGCGACAAGCGCTCTCAATCTCAAATTCTGTGGTGTAGGCGGTAAGTCGGAACAATACCGTTGTAACTTTCCGATGTCGGCATCCTGCAAGCCCTCTTTGCGGTGCAGTCGGCTCTGCGTGAATCCGCGGACATGATCCGTAATTTTCTGCGGAATCAAATTCAACCGATGCAACCCGTCCAAAAAGATTTTCGCCGCAATCAGGTATTTGTTTTTGGTCGATACGCTGAATGTGTCGATACTGGCTAAATACCGTTTATAATCCAAATAAGAATTGCGGTTGATGCCGTGTGTTTCCGCATACCGAATAAAATGCGTGATCCGCACCCGGTATTCGTTGCGTGTTGCATCCGTGACATCCAGTGCGCCGAATACCTCGTTTTTCAGTAATTCCAACCGATCCGACCGAATAATCTCGCTTGTCATGCAGTTTTCAGTGATTTGTTACCGTAAAACTACAAAATAAATTCTATATTTGCAAATGTAAGTATTTGATAAATAGGTATTTAGGAATTAGTGAATGTTTTACCTATGTTTTACCCGGGGCAAAGAAAAACCGTCGCAAGTTATTAACTTACAACGGTTTACTGATGCGATCTTGTGACACCGACAGGACTCAAACCTGTAACCTTCTGATCCGTAGTCAGATGCTCTATTCAATTAAGCTACGGTGCCGAATTGCGAGTGCAAATATAGGGCGAAAATCCGAAACTCGCAAATTATTGGGCGTAATTTTGTGAAAAAAGATGCCCTGAAAAATCGCATGCCGGCGCATCGGACCGATTGTCAGGGGTTTGTCCGCTGACGATCAACGCATTGCTTCCTCCAGCCGGGCCTTGATATTTTCGCCGCGCAGGTCTCTGGCGACGATAATCCCCTCCGGCGAGATCAGGAAATTCGCGGGAATCGACGAAATGCCGTACATGGCGGCTGCATCGCTTCGCTTGTCTGCACTCACGCCCAGCACATTGATCCATGGCATGTCGTTGTCCGCCACGAACGTTTTCCATTTGGCGGCGTCGTTGTCGAGCGAAACGCCGTAAATTTCCAATCCCTTGCTTTTGCAGGCGGCGTATGCCTCGCGCAGATGCGGGATTTCCCGGCAGCAGGGGCCGCACCACGTCGCCCAGAAGTCGAGCAGGACCCAGCGGCCGTTGCCGACGATCCCCGAAAGCGTCGTCGGTTCGCCTGCGGCATCGGGCAGCGTGAGGTCCATGTAGGGTTTGCCGATCTCTGTGTTTTCGGCCGCCGCGACTTTTTCGGCGATCCGTTTCAGCGTCGGATGCGCCTGCATGGCGGGTGTGAAGCATTCCAGACGGGCCTTGGCTGCAGCGATGTCGTTGCCGTCGAATTCGTAGACGGAGAAGAGGTATGCCCCGAAAAGGTTATCCGGATTGGCTCCGATGCTTTCCGGAACCAGCTTGGTACATGCCGCATAGAGCGAGTCGGCCGGTGCGTCAGGGGGAAGTTCGCGGAATTTGCGGTCGAAGTCGGCCATTCGTTCGTCGAACTCGCGTTTTTTGTCGTTCAGCGGCGTGCCGGATACCGCGTAAACCCGTCTGTCGTCCGTCGGAACCGTGCGGATGTCGCCCGGTTCGAGGAAGATGACGGCGGTGCCGA
>UMEX01014284.1_pt1 | contig 20513 bp, 17 predicted proteins | sample 1964871 | NCBI WGS metagenome assembly UMEX01 (sample SAMEA4836032, study PRJEB28245) | human gut metagenome | biome: gut microbiome; material: fecal sample | place: Denmark | collected 2008
GAACCTTCAACAAAGAGGAACGTTCTGTCTTCAATACACTTATCTCATTCAATGCATAATTAAATTCAGCAAAAGGATTATCTTTCATCTCGAATTTCACCAACGCACGCTGTTCCACGTCAAAGTCTCCGGCACATAACCAATGAATAGCCTGAGGAATCTCTTCTTGAGCTATATTAGCCAAAAAACCCAACCGCCCGCTATTGATGCCCAACACAGGAACACCATGATTTTTCACTCGCATCGCAGAATCAAGAAATGTCCCGTCTCCTCCCACGCTGAACAAAACATCCGTATCCCGATCAACATCCTCCTCATAAAACGCTTGAAACACATCAGAAATACCACATTTTTCCCTCAAAAAATCATAGAAAGGTTTATAACAAGTCAAACAAACCCCTCGCTCATTCAGATCACGCAACATTTGTTTGAAATAAGGATAAAACTCTTCATGAATCACCCGTCCGTAAATCGCAACTTTACTTATTTTTGAACACATCTATTTATTTTAGATTCAATTAATTTAAAACTTCCTACATTTCCATAAACTTCAACAACTGCCCGTAACGATCTTTCATCTCTTCATTCATCTCTTCACCGGAAACAAAAGTATTTTTGATCACATAACGATAACGAATAAAAGTATCCAGAATCGGTTCTATCCGGGCCGTATTCACTTTAAGAGTAATCGCCACTTTATTAGAATCCGGCATACACGTAACATAGCAACTCAACACCTTCGCCTCGTTATACTCCACGATTTGGGCGACCTCGGCCAAAGAATAATCAATTTTATTTACTTCCAACACGATAATCCCGCCAGGATCGTCTATACACAAAAGTTTATCAATATTATGCAAGATGTCTGTTAACAAAATAGCTCCCTGATATACCTCTTTTCGGTTCAAAACCGGTACCACCGACAAAAGCCGTGAAGAGGCAACCCCGATAACATCATACATATGTACATCTTCGTAAACGAAAGTCATTTCCCTGGGTATATCCAACTTACCGATCGGATCATGAATACTCCCGTGCGCATACATGATTTCATCAGATAACAACCCCACGTACGTTTCTCCATCCAAGACAGGCAAATGAGACACCCGAAACAAGTCCATCCACCCCAATGCCTGGGCACAAGTATCATCCTTCTTCAATACCGGTACAACATTTGATAGTAAACTTGATGCGATCATATTTATTTCATTTCTCGCCCTAAAGATACATTATTTTCCCCAGTAAATTCCACCCTTAAAATAATTTTCAATTTTCAATATCACCGTTTTCAATTATTTCTATATTTGCCACGTAAATTTAAAAACAGTGAACATCATGTTACCAAAATTTCTTATTGCAGACAATTCCCAGGAAGCACCAGATCTAGTATATGTTGTGCACACGGAAAAGCCTCAATGTATTATTCAATGTGACATGGATGGCTTTTACAGCAACCAGAAAATTTACTGGATTGACGAAGAGCCTCTCTGCACAGACGACATTGAATCTCTCATGGAAGAAGCGGAAGAATTTTTCGAAACCGAATTAGAGAATCAAGAAGAATTATATGACGAAGAAGAAGACAATTAATTGTCTTCTTTCTCGTATAAATAACAAGCTAACAAGTTACAAGTTCACGATAAACACCCATAACCCTCAGAGTCAGAGACTCACCCGGCAGCCTGCAACGCAAAAGACAAATTTTGCTTTCTGCACAATAATTCGTAACTTGCAAAACTATTTACGTACTTACAAACCTGAAATTATGTACACGAAAAGTGATCTCAAACAATTTAAACGCAGGGGAATAAAACCCGAGCAAATTGAAAACCAGCTTGAAAATTTCAAGCAGGGGTTTGATTTTGTACAGATTCGGGATGCGGCAACAATAAACAACGGAATCTACGGTTTGAATGACGAACAAGCCGATGAATTCATCCGCATCTTCGAGGAAAGAATGAATTCGTTGAAAATCGTGAAAATGGTTCCGGCCTCCGGTTCCGCATCACGCATGTTCAAAACGCTAAATACGTTTTTCAACACGTACACGGGTAGCGATGAAGACTATTTGAAATTCCGGCAAGACAAGGAACCCGGAAGTATATTCTCGTTCTTCGAGAAATTGAAAGAATTTCCATTCTATCCACACCTAAAAGAGGCTCTTTACAAAGATCGCCTTGATTTAGACAAATTACTCTGGAAGAATCAACTCATTGAAATTCTAGAATACATCCTTACCCCCAAGGGGCTTAATTACAATGCCACACCCAAGGGATTAATTGATTTCCATATTTACAGGGACCATATCCGCACGGCTGTTGAAGAACACTTGGTAGAAGCGGCACTCTACGCCAACGACGGTAAGGAAGCTCATATTCATTTCACGGTATCAGAAGAACATATAGGCAAATTCAAAGCCCTCATGAAATCTGTTCTCAAAAATTACCAGAAAGAATTCAACTTGAAATACGACATTACGTATTCTGTCCAGTCGCCAGCAACAGATACTGTGAGTCTCGATACAGAAGATAATCTCGTGAGAGACAACGAGGGAAACATCGTGTTCCGCCCCGGTGGTCATGGTGCATTGATTCACAACCTCAATGACCTGAAAGAAGACCTAATCTTCATCAAAAACATTGACAACGTGGCACCCGATCGTAGCAAGGCAGACACAGTAAAATACAAGAAAATCCTTGCCGGAGTTTTGTTAAAAACACAGAACCAGATTTTCAATTACATGAAAATCTTAAGCAAGAAAAACAGTATTACAGACGAAAATTTGAATGAAATCGAGCAATATATCTACGACCACCTCGGTTATAAACCCAAAGAGGGATTAGTTCATACTGACCGTAAGGAAAGAGTCGCTTATTTAAAACAATTACTTGATCGACCATTGCGTGTATGCGGAATGGTGAAAAATGAAGGAGAACCGGGTGGAGGACCGTTCTGGGTTGAAGACCACGAACATGCAACACGCTTGATGATCGTGGAGAGCGCTCAAGTCAACCTGAAAGATCGAAATCAGAAAAAAATATTCACCCAATCAACCCACTTTAATCCCGTGGACATCGTATGTAGTACCTATAACTATAAAGGTAAGAAATATGACTTGACCAAATACATCGATAACACACAGGGATTCATCACCAGCAAATCACTAGGCGGGAAAGATATTAAAGTTCAAGAACTACCCGGATTGTGGAATGGTGCCATGGCCAATTGGAACACGATATTCGTGGAAGTTCCGCTATCCACCTTCACCCCGGTAAAAACTGTCTTTGACTTGTTGCGTTTTGAACACCGTAACGTGTTTAAAGTAGAATAAATGAATTTAGATTTACGATTTATGATTTCAGGTAATTCATAAATCGTAAATCAAAAATGTTGATTCGTGAAAGGAAATCTAAAATTTAAAATTTAAAATCAAGAAATTAATTTGTTGTTCATGGAGAAGAAAAAGAACTACTTACTATTAGTACTTAGAGGATGTGCCATGGGTGCCGCAGACGTAATCCCGGGTGTTTCAGGAGGTACTATTGCATTTATCACGGGTATCTATGAAGAGTTGATCGAGTCGATTCGATCAATAAACCTGAAAGCATTACGTTTGTTGGGAACCTTCCAGTTAAAAGAGTTTTGGAAACACATTAACGGAAACTTTTTAATTTCTGTCGTTGCAGGTATTGCCATATCCATATTTTCACTGGCAAAATTGATGAAATACTTGCTAGAAACCCACCCGTTATACATTTGGTCCTTTTTCTTTGGTCTCATCATTATTTCTGCCCTCATGGTTTCAAGAGAAATAAAAAAATGGGATATACTAACCATCACCTCGTTAATCGTTGGCGCCATCATCGCGTACACGATCACGGTTCTCTCCCCAACCAGTACTCCGAATGACTGGTGGTTTATTCTCCTTTCCGGGGCTATCGCCATTTGCGCCATGATCCTACCGGGAATATCCGGTGCCTTCATTCTGTTACTTTTAGGGAAATACGAATACATCATTACCGCCGTCAGCGAATTCAACATTCCCGTTCTACTTACCTTCTTAGTTGGAGCTGTGGCTGGTATAGTCGCTTTCTCACACTTGCTATCCTGGTTATTGAAAAACTATCATGGAATGACAGTAGCCCTATTAACAGGATTCATGGTCGGATCACTCAACAAAATCTGGCCCTGGAAAATTACAGATACAGAACTGGTTAACGGGATTGCTTTTGATGTTGAAAAAAACGTTCTCCCCAATACCTTCGAGCAAGTTAACGAGAGCGATCCTCTTGTATGGCAGGCAATCCTCATGTGTATCATTGGTATTTTACTCATATGGGGTATTGAAAAACTAGCAGTAATACTTAAAAAATAGTTCGCAAAGTTTATAAAGTTCGTAAGATTCATAAAGAAACAGAGTCTTTATCTGTCACAAACCGCTGAAGACAAAGTATCCCATAGGGAATTATGTATCTTCCGAACTTTTTAAACCTGATAAAACTCATAAACCACATAAACTCTCATGCAACTTTTCGGATTACTCGGTTTTCCTTTGGGACATTCATTTTCAAAGACTTACTTCACTGAGAAGTTCAAGGCAGAAAAAATAGATGCAGAATTTGTGAACTTCGAATCTGATAATATTGAACAGACACTACAAGTCATTAAAACAACCCCCTCGCTAAAAGGATTTGCCGTCACGATCCCTTACAAGGAGAAGATCATTCCCTATTTAGACCATATCAGCGAGGATGCCAGAAAAATCGGAGCCGTTAATTCCGTGAAAGTAGAACACACGATTTCCGGTTCCATCCTAACCGGATACAACACTGACATCTTAGGTTTCAGAGAATCTTTATTAGAATTTATCCAGACACCGCCTACACAAGCTTTACTTTTAGGCACTGGCGGAGCGTCCAAAGCCGTCCGGAATGCACTTGCCTCTTTGGGAATAGAAGTATTCACGGTTAGCCGTACCCCCCATTCTTCCTCTGAAATCTCCTACAACCAAGTTGCCCGTTACCTACCCAACACTCCTTTAATTATTAACGCAACCCCCGTGGGGATGTGGCCGTATGTAACCGATTGTCCGGACATTCCTTATCATCTTCTCTCCTCAAATCATTATCTTTTCGACCTTATTTATAATCCGGAAATAACCGAATTCATGCACCGTGGAGAGCAACAAGGAGCACGAATAAAAAACGGCTTACAGATGCTCCATCTGCAAGCCGATTATTCGTGGAAACTCTGGAATACTTAATAGTTCAGAGTATTATTTTAAGAAATAAGCTACTTGTTTCGCCTGAGTCCCCTCACATACTTTGACAGGAGTCATCGGCACGTCATTGTAAGGAATGAATTCCATGACTTGTAACAAAGCATATTGTTCATCTTCACTACAATAAGCCTCCAAGCTTAAATTAGATTGTCCGGAACGGGTCAATGATTGTAAATCATCATACCTATTTTGCTCCAAAATATCATACAATCGTGAGGACTGATTTGCAGCCACATACACTTTATGTTTCTTCAACACCTTTCCTGTTGGTTTGTAAACGTAACGCTCTTTCTTTACCAAAAATGCCACGACTCCCCATGCTGCAACACCTAAACCGAACATAATAACAACAGAAGAAAGCGTATCACTCTGAGCCGTGTTAATATAATTCGCACCATACCAAAGGATTGCAGCACCCAAGATCAACAATGCCAAAGGCTTTATAGGAGATTTTTTCTTTTTTTCTATTTTATCTTTATCTACATTCAAGAGAACATCATCGATATATTCAAATTTACTATCACTCATGACTTTATAATTTTTGTATAATTAAATAGTTTATTTTTTCCACATATTCATGCGTATGTTCTTGTTCCCGAATACAATTCAGTCAAGACACAACTCTACCCGCTAATAATTAACGAGTAGCGTTTTTACAAATAAACCCAAAATCATACAATGATTTCGCGCAACGCAAAGACATAGTATCCAACGTCCTGCTTTAACGCAAAAGAGTCGAGATAATCGTTTTCAATATACCTAAAATAAGGAGTAAAAACCCTTTTATATTCTTCTAAATAAACAGAAATATTATTTTTTTGCAAATAACGAAAAGTCGGTTGCACATTTGTTACATCCTGAACAGTGTTGACCGGTAATGCATTTCCGTTCATCGCCGTCAGCATGGCTAACCGTTCAAAATCATCCTTCTCATGTGAAACAAGTCGCTCTTGCCCCGTTGCCTTTGCTAAATAACGAGTAGAATCTATCCCTTGTCCAAGATAGATTACTGCCACCAAAAGCAACACGCAATATTTCACAAAAACTTTCATTCGATATACCTACAATAATACATGACAAAGGTAAATATTTTTTCGAATATATACTAGTTTTATTCATTCTTTCCCTGCATCAACATTCTCAATGAACTCACAGGAATTGTCAGTTTCACATTCATCTGCTGACTATAAGGCGGCTGATTAGAATAAAATATCGCACGTATACTAGACACCATCGCCACCATGTTTCCACAATCATCCATGATCGGTCCCCCACTTGACCCCTTGGCGTAATCAACCGTAAGTTCCATCCGGCGTGCAAAGGGATCTTTAGCGTCAGAAGTCGTTGTTCGCATAACCACCCCGTTCGTGTATGCATACGGATATCCTTCCGGATGACTTAACAAATGTACCCCTGTCCCCGCCGGGAGGTCATTTCCCAATGGTATCGGGGTAAGCATATCTCCCCGTGTATCAATCTTGAAGAAAGTCACATCTGCAGCTTTATTAAAACTCAAGATCTCGGTAATCGGGTATACTCTCCCCTCTTCCGTGGCAACAAACATAATACTATCCCGTGGATTCAACTTAGCTGTTGAGTCCAGAAATTCCCAAAACACATGGTAATTCGAGACACAAATCCCGTCGTTCGATAACACGACTGCCGTTGCCCAGCCTGTCACTCCTTCCGGATGCATCATCGCACGATGATACTTGTTGACAGTCAACACGCTGCCCCTTCTCTTCTCGATCATATCTTGTGGGCTCAATTTTTTCTTCTCCACCCGTTGAGGTACCAACCAGACCGGAGTACTCTCTTTTACCTGCTGAGCCTGCTGCCGTAACACATGCACCCCACGGAATAACGTTTTTACCTCATCCCGTTTCAAAGAATCCAACAGATCTGCCTCCATGTGCGTATAATCACGATACACAACCTCTTTTTCGTTTTTTTGTCCTTGACACGCTACGGTACCGAATACGACCAAATACAAACCGATACTCAAGAATTTGCGCCAATAATTTATCATCTTCATACTAATCTATTTTAATTCAATAATCTTCGTTTCGTGTACATGACATTTCAAATTCTCAAAAGAGGTATTACACCTTATTAAAAAAGTGTAATTCCCGAACAATTTAAAACATCCTCTTACTGATTTCCCCCTAGTCCTCAAACATTTGCTCCAAAGCCTTCTCCAACTCTTCACCCCTCAAATCTATACCCACGATCTTTCCCTTCGGATCAAGCAAAAAATTACTAGGAATAGCCACCACACCATATAATTTTGAGGCATCGACCTTCACTCCATTCATCCCAGCCAACTGCTCCCAAGGCATCCCATCCTTCTCCACTGCCCTCAACCATGCTTTTTCAGAACCATCCAGAGAATACCCTATTACCGTAAACCCTTTATCTTTAAAACGATTATACACTTCCAGCACATTCACATTTTCCTTACGACAAGGTCCACACCACGACGCCCAAAAATCCAGTAACACGTACTGCCCCCGGAAAGAACTCAACGAAACGTCTCTTCCATTTATATTTTTAGCTGTAAAATCTGGAGCAATACCTCCCATCTCCACCGAGACCGTCTCTTCCAAGAGTTTCCTATATCTCTGCCCTAATTCAGAATTTTTCACCTCCTCATCCAACATTTCAAACAAGGGAATAATCTTTGACTTTTCTCGGGCTATATTATACGTTCTTCCCAACCAATCTAAGGCAACAAGTGATCCCAGATGCTGGTCAAAAAAACGCTTTTCCACCTCGTATAGCCTGCCTTCCATCAAAGTATTCTCCCTATTTAAACTGATAAAAGCCACGTCATCACGATTACGGTACGCTTCACCATATCTTTTTCGGTATCCATCCAACCAATCTCGATAAAAGCTGATACTATCCGTATATACCTGTAAATCAACATTTGATAGCGTTCCGCTTACTCTAGCCCCTCTCAACGTCTTTTCAGCCGACACTTGTATATCTCCCTCTTCAAGAAATACAAACATAGCATCATCCGTGAACCGAACTGCATCCTCAAAGAAAGTTGGATTCTTTTGATCCATACGCACCAATGCCCGTTGTGGGTAAGGTATCCGTCCCTTCAATTCAAATTTCCCATTCATATAAATCGCCGAATCCACCCGAATGCTATCACTCCCATCTTTATAAAACACGAACAATTTATTTTGCGGATTAGTTTCCATCATCACGGTCAAAGTATATTTCCCCTTCACTCCTTGGCAACTCCATACGACAAAACATAGTAAAACAAATACTTGTATATAAACAAATTTCATACCCATTAATTTTATAAACAAACTAAATACTGAGCCAACGAAACCTCTTTTCCATTGACATCCTTGAATACAAATCTCGGACACATATCTCCTTTTTTCAAAACTTTCGTATCCCCCTCATTCATCGTCCATCCAAACAAAGGTAAACACAACAAAAATGCAAAAATAATTTATTCATAACAGTACTTATAAACTTAACAGCTTGTCAAAAATATTTTGACAAGCTGTTATTTTCAATAAATTAATACTTTTCAATCTCCCTGGCAAAGTACTTCAACCCGTCTTGCAACACGACTTTCTCTACCTTAGGCGACAACGACAACGACAGCGCAACCAAATCCTTCTTCTGCTGCTCATTCCATTTCTCTTTCAAGAAAGTGATCGGGCGAAAATACAAATAACTCAACTTTTCCTCTTTCATCATAGGGTAAATCTTCATAATGGCCGCAAAAGCCATGTCCGTATCTGCCAAGAACATCCCCTTCAACAAAGCTACATAATCATACAAATAATCCTTATCCGGCAGATTACAAGCCTTCATGTTCTTCTCGATTACTTCCACCTCTGCAACATCAGTCTCCTTATTTCTCCCACGAATCATATCTTCCAACTGAGTTTCAAACATTGCAGCTAACTTCGCATTCACAGGCTCAACACCCACACTTTTACGGAAATTATCCACATGACTCAACAAATAATTTATATTCTCCGAACCCACAGGTGATATTTCCGGATTCTCGTACAAGAACCAATAGGTGATATACGATTTCTGACCATCACCTAAACTCTTCATCAAATCAGTAGTAACCGCTTTTGCCTTCTCATACTGTTTCGTTGCCTCTAGCGCTTTCAAATAAGATAGCACAAAACGAGTCATCCGATTCCCCGCTGCATATAAAGAATCCATCTTTACGGTAGAAATATCCCCCAAGGCCAACTTCACCTTATAAACAAATTCATTTCCCGTTGAAGTCATCCCCACAATAGTATTAACCAAGCTACCATCCACATTCAATAACAAAAACGTAGGATAAGCTTCCACATTGTATTTTTTCGCAATTTCCGGTCCTTTTCCCTGCTCCATGTCATATTTCACGCACACAAAACGCTCGTTCAAAAAATCCCCCACTTCCTTCAAGGGTAGAACCTCTTTCGCCATGATTTTACACGGCCCACACCACGAAGTGTAACAATCCACAAATACCAATTTATTCTCATCACTAGCCTTTTCCAACGCTTTCTCCAAACTTAAATTTTGAAAATTTGTTTGAGCAAATACTGGTATTATCAAAAACATACAAACATACAACGATATGAATTTTTTCATACTTCATCAATCTATTACAAAAAACAACTCTTTTACCATTATCCTATAAAATCAAGTCAATTAATATTCTCGCTGAGAAAATGTCACCGTTGCCCGATAAAATCTCGAATCCATAATCGGGAGTTCATCAGTCGGTACAATTTCAAAATGTAAGCGAAAATCTTGCCTTGTTCCAGCAATTGTAGGATCATATGTCATGATAACAGGAATATAAACATAAGAGGAATCAGGTGGAATAATCAAAAATTTTTCCATTTCCGGATCATCAAATGCAACATAATTTACCCCTGCCACGGCCACATTCTTATTTGCATAAGAACTACTATCCGTTGAGGAAAGTACACTTTGTTTTAAAACGAGACGACGATCATGGGTACTAATATTTCCCATTACCCATAGCTTAAAATAAAGAGTATCCCTTAATTTTCCCGACGACAAAAGTCCTTCCGCATAAGAATCAGGGTAAGGTGTTGAGTCGTACATACTCCCAGCCCAATAAAAACAAACACCATCTTTCCCTTTATAAAAACCTGGTTTCTCTTCCGTACAAGCACTGAATAGACTCACACAACATACTATAATTACCAATAACTTATTCATAATCAAGAATTATTTTACATCATTAAACTCTTTATCTGGGATAGGTACAATATATTGTTCTTCGGAACAATCTGTTGTTGCACCAACCATACGTCTCACATTATTTCGTTTATAAGTAAAAAAGTTTTGTCCCTCTCCTGCATACTCCCGAATACTTTCTAACATTATTCTCTCTTGACGATTAGATTCTGCTAATGGAACATAATCAATACCTCTTGCCCTACAATATTCCTCATAAACACTATTGGCTTCTGCTAACGTTCCACATTCCATTATAATGAAATACATCTCCGGTAAACGTACTATTGGGAAATTATGAGGAGACGATAACGAAGGTCTAAAATCATCATATCTGTGAATTGTAATTGAAGTCGCAACCCAAACATATTCTCCCTTATCGGCATCCCAACTCCAACCTCCATTCGTTTTCCAGAAATGTACATATCTCAAATCAGTCGCATAATCTTCACCATACAATTCTTTTAAATAAGCCTCTGTGTTGTACAAAGACTCTCCCCTCCAAGGAGAACTAATTGACAAGGCATCAAAGGTTTCATTTTTTATCCCACAAATATGTTCCGAGTAATGAGACAAATCCGTACGTGTATAATCAGAAACATCATCATCGAAAGTAGTAAATGTAAATTTCGAAGTACCATCTTCATTTAACGCCTCTTTAACCAATCGGGCATAACGTAAAGCTTTGTCTTTATCCCCTCTCCATAGGGCGGCTCGTGCTTGTAATGCCAATACACCATAATAATTCATACGACTTTTACGATAAGGCCAAGTGATCGACGTGGAATTAGTTGACTCAAAAGATACAGATAATACAGGATCAGATTTTGCTAAAAACATTTCAGCGCTATCCAAGTCTGCTTGTAGATAATCCATATACTGGTTAAATGTATGATATTCATAATTATCGACATCATTTATTCGCACATAAGGCAGATAAGTCTTACTTACATCAGCTGCAGAGGGTACTGGACCATAAAGACGCAATAAATCCAAATGGCAACATGCCCTATAAGCTAGAGCTTCTCCTCTAACGATATTATATACGCTGGGGGTAATTCCATCTTGATTCTTCACCATTTCGTTAATTAAAGAATTAAGATTAGCTATTACATTATAAGGCAGTCTAAAAATCTCAACATTAACTTCATCCTGAGTATTCATCTGCTCCCAAAGATGATTTGCATACAAATAATTGCTACTACCAGCAAAAACCAAATACGTATTTGCCAACACTTCAACAAAAGTATAATTTCCTCCTCCACCAAATCTCCCCACTGGCCCGTAAACATCCTTTCCAATATAGTATGCCCCATTCAATCCTTGAGTTACCCCAACATCTGTTTTAAATAAAGTCTCTGCGGTTACAGATGTTTCCGGTTGTATTGTCAACCAATCAGAACATCCACAACACAAAAGTACGCTCCACAGACCAATCATATATATTTTTCTCTTCATACGTTAGAAATTTAAAATGTACACGAAATTGAAAAATTAGGATTTATCGAAAATGGATATGCAGTTCCCCGCTCTCGTTCGATGGTTGAGAAATAAAATATATCAGACAAACTTGCCGAAAGGGATAAACTTTCGAACCCAATATATCTCTTCAACCAGCCTTGTCCAAACTGATACCGCAGATTAATATCATTACAACGGAACACATTGTCTTTTTGGACAAATGCATCGCAAGTATATGTATTTTCTTTATAATCACTACCATACTGATTTCTATAACGCGCTTGGTCTCCCGGTTTAGTCCAACCATACTTTAAAACTCGGCGATCAAGATTTTTGCTTAAGAAAATATTCTCTCCCTTGTTCAATTCTGTTGTATTTATCTGCTTACCTCCCCATTTCACACCAAATCCAATTGTCATACTAAAACCTCTCCAAGCGAATGTTGTACTTAACGTTCCATTTATCTTCGGTTGAGATTCCCCTAAATATACCAAATCTTCTGCATTTTGCTCTAAAGTTGTTGTTACCCCGTCAGCTTTCAAAAATACCCGTTGACCAGACATAGGATCTACTCCCACCGTTCGTAGTCCATAAAGTGCATCCAAAGAACGCCCCTCTTGATATTTTATATATTCAGTCCCTTGCCCCATCTCTGTAAATTTCCTTGAAGCTAATCTCTTAAAACCTTCTGACAACTTCACAACAGTATTTTTATTCCGACTGAAATTAGCATTGAAAAGCCACTTTATTTCTTTATCCATATTACGATATGCCTCAACACTAACATACAATTCATATCCTTCATTTCGAATTTCTCCTATATTTCCCTTCACCCGATCAAATCCATGTGAAATCGACAAATTCATATCAGTCAATGTATTATTTGTCAGTTTATTATAATAATTAAATATTATAGTCGTCCGATTATTAAATAAGCTAAGATCAAAGCCAACATTATGCTGTAACGTATTTTGCTGTTTCAAATTAGGATTTGCAAAAGACCCCATCGTCCAACAAATGCCACCTAAATAAACATATGCCGAATTACGATTAAACACTTCCATGGCAACTTCTGGAGAAAAAGTCATATTCCCCGTAATTCCGACAGAATAGCGTAAGCGAAAGTTATTAATAAACGGAAGATTATTTTGAATAAACGATTCATTACTCATCAACCATCCTCCACCAAAAGAGTAATAAGGTGAAAAACGACTATTCTCACCAAAAGAAGAAGCACCATTATAAGTAATAGAAGCATCTATAAAATAACGTTGATCATAGTAGTAGTTGGCAGACATACTCATTGAAACCCGACGAGTTTTACTTTTATCTCCACTCGTTCCACCTGTTGCCGGATACCCTAATGACATACCTGGATGATCCACATTATCAGCAACAAAACCGGTTGCAGTCCAGTGTACAAAGTCACTTGTCGATTCGGAAATCTCTGCACTTGCTCCCACTGTTAGCATATGTTTTTCCTTAAAAGTTTTCGCATAGTTTAATGTTCCTCGTAATTGCCATTCTGTCTCTTCTCTTTCACCCCTTGCATATGATCCTTTCTGTTCCAAATTTGTTATTGTAGCAAAGTTTTTATGACTTGGTGGATAAAACGTATCCATGGTAGTAGCTTTACGATTTATCCCAAAAGTCACCGCAGCTTGCAGGTTAGGAACAATATCATAACGCACTTGAGTATTACTACGGATATTTAGATATTTGGTCTTATTCCATACACCGACCTCTTTATCATACACAGGATTATCCATGCCACCATAAGTCAAAAGTGGATGATAAAAATAATCAATCGGCTTCCCCTCCTCGTCGTATGGCACCCAATAACGATTCATTCCCACATAATTCGAAAAATCTCCATAAGGAGAATCTTGATTATTATTCACACCAACAGACAAAGATTCTCGGATATTCCACTTGTTTTTACGATACCCTAAATTCATCGTACCATTAAAATTTATACGTTCGGACCCCTTCATAACACCAATCGTAGACTGGTACGACAAATCAACACCATAAGTCCAAGCATCCTCACCACCCATAAATCTTAAAATATGAGTTTGTCCAACACCTGTCCGAGTTGGCAATTTTATCCAATCATAATTCACTCCACGAGCAATTGCAGCCTCTATCTCATCGTGTGCCTCTTGACGAGTTTTACCATTAGGAAGTAAAAAACCCATATTCGCTTTATCCCATACCCCATACATTTTCTCTGTTTCAAACTTCTCTTTTGCCGTCATCAAATTATCGTATGTATTTAAGTCTGGAATTTGTACATTGACACGTCCCTCGTACATTATTTTCAATTTCCCCGGATGAAAATTCATCGTTGTAATCACGATCACGCCATTAGCTCCTCGGGAACCATAAAGAGAAGTCGCTCCCGCATCTTTCAATACCGTGATACTTTCTATTTCATTTTCATTTAGGTCCATAACCCGTTCCATATCAACCTCAAAACCATCCATGATAAACAACGGACGATTATATTCAGGACGAGACGTTTGATTTTCTAAATCTGTAATATCTAATATAGAAGAAGCTCCTCGCAATTGTATTTCTGGTAATACATTCGGGTTGGAACCATTTTTATTATCCTGCATAATACGTAAACTTGGGTCAATATTCGCCAATGTCTGAAGGATATTACGAGAATAATGCATTTTTATATCTTCTTTTGAGATCGCAGTCACAGCCCCCGTAAAGCTCTCTTTCGGCTTATTAAAAATTCCCGTCACAACTACTTCATCTACTTGATGCATATCCTCCTCCATCACGATCTGCAACGTATCCGTTTTTTCCGTAAAAGCGATTTTCTGTTTTTTATATCCCACGAAAGAAAACTCTACCTCCCCTTTCGTCACAGGTAAATCTATCGCAAACCATCCTTGGGCATTGGTTGCCGTTCCCAAGCTCACCCCCACCATTCTTACCGTCACCCCTGGTAGCGGTTCTTTTTTCTTATCACGGACCCACCCTTTTAATCGCAGGGATTTCTTTTCTTCTTTCGTTTCCTGAGGTTGAATCACGATCACATAATCTTCAATCTGGTAAACGAACCCCGTGTTTCGAAGAACTTCATCCAGAATCTCTTGGATAGTAGCCTCATGTACGTTTATTGATTTTACCCGGATATTCCTCACGTCATCCATATTATAGATAAACGTGAACTCACTACTTTTCCGGATAGTCGAAAAAACATCCGTCAACGCAACATTTTCCAATGCCAGAGTAAACCTTGCATTCTGTGAATAACTTGCTGCTGATACCGAAACAGACAACAAGAAAAAAAAGCACAAAAATTTCATAACCAACAATGTTTTTCGCAGCCTTATTTTCATAAGACCACCAGAATTACATTTTTTTTTCATAACTTTGTTCTTGAGTTTTACATTGAATTAAATATTGAATGTATTCGGACAGATAGCATGGGGGTGCTGTCTGTCTTTTTTTATTCATACACGTTTATAGTTCTATCTTTTATTTCAAATTTTACACGTTTAGTTTGTTCTATTCTTCTCAGGATCTCGTTTATATCCCCATAACGTCTAATCTCGACAGAGAATTTCATCTCTTTCAACGCTGGGTTCATATAAAAAACATTCACGTTATACCAGCGGGCCATATCATCCAGAATTGTCTCCAAATCAACATCTTCAAAATAAAAAATCCCCTCTTTCCATAACACATAATTACGGGCATCTACCTGTTTCACTCTAAACTCGTCATCAGACCATATTGCTTGCTGGTTAGGCGATAAAATAACCTGTTCATTACCTTTTTTCAACTGCACCTTTCCTTCGACCAACGTGGCCACCACCTCTTCTTGATAAGCCGAAACATTAAAACTTGTTCCCAAGACCCGAATATCAACCCCATTCACGGTTACAATAAAAGGTTTTTCCTTATTCTTTGCCACTTCAAAATAAACCTCTCCCTCCATCTCAACTTTTCTCTCCTTACCCGTGAAAGCCACCGGATAACGCAACCTCGACTCCGCATTCAACCACACCCGAGTTCCATCTGCCAATTCCAACGAAAATTCACCTCCTCGCGGCACGATCAACGTATTATACTTTACTTCTGTCGATTGTCCGGCTAAAGAATCCTTCCCCGAATACTTTACCCTATTATCTGATGTCAAAATTCGAGTACCTCCCACCTCTTCTAGTTGCAAACTTGTTTCTGGCCTCAAATCCACCTTTTTCCCATTAGCAAGTACAAGCTGCGCTTTCATGCTACCATGTTCAATTTGGGCAACAGTACCATTCTCCACCTCCTGCTTTTCTTCATTTACAAGCCAAAAAATCCCAATGCTCACAAATAACACGATAACCGCCACATACTTACTCCACGTAATCCACCGGTCAGTCTTCCGAACCGTATGAGATTTCACTGTCCCCCATCGGGATTCCATTAACTGCCTCCCCCGCTCCTGATCCTTCCAAGCCTCGTTCCCAGCCTTTAATGATTCTAAAATATTCGCATATTCCCCCCGGTGTCGTTCGTCCTCATCCAACCAACGGGCCAACACGACCCGATCCTTGTCATCAATCGTTCCGATCAACTCTTCGGCAATAAGCCGGGCAATATCCAAACGTTTTTTTAGTAAATCCATACTTTTACATTTGTAATTTTATCATAGAGATTACTTCAAATGAAAAGTGGGTAGGTCAAACTAGAAAAAAATTCAAAAAAAGAAAAGATTTAACATTTACTCCCCTAACAGGAACATCAAAATCACAAAGTAATTTTGGGATAGGGCCCCCCTTAATGTCTCGTAAGCCGACTTTTTCAAACACTTCACCGTGTTCACGGAAATACCTAATTCTTCCGCGACCTCAGGGTTCGTTTTCCCTTCCAAATTCAAAAGGATCACGTTACGAGTCTGTGGTGGCAACTGGTCAATAGCAACATATAACATTCGCATGGTCTCCTGCCGGGTAACCTCCTGCAAGAAATCGTAATCGTCCACGTTACTCTCATCCAATTGCGCAAAATAATTTTCCTTCGCCCGTTGATGCTTACAATGATTCCAGTACAAATGACGTGCAACCGTGTATAAAAAAGCTTTCCCGTAATCAACAGAAACAATCTCATCCCGCCGTTCATAAACCCGGATAAAAGTCTCTTGTGCTAAATCTGCCGCTAATTCATCATCCCCCGTGTAGCGTTTCATGAAAGCGTACACGGATGGAAAATTCTCCCGGAAGAATACTTCAAAGTCTTTATTGGTCTGAATAATAGCACTCATAGTGCTACAAAAGTAACTATTCCTCCGAAATATTCAAATACACAATAATTGAATCATTACAAAGTCCGATACAATCTTGTAAACAACTATATCATCTCTTTCTCCCTTAAAATAACATAGGGGAAAACTTTCAAATCTCGTTTTCCCCCTGTTATTAAATTACTCAAACAAAGCATTTATATATTCGATCATCTCTTCCCGACGTAATCCTTTCTCCTTTATTTTTCCCTCCGGATCGATCAGATAAATCATCGGAATACCACTCACATTATAACTCTTCGCCACGGGACTTTCAAATGCTTTTAAATCTGAAATAACCTTCCACGGTAAATTATAATGTTTTACATCTTCCTCCCATTTCCCTCGCTCGTCATCCAGATTAATCGTAAACATTACAAAATTCTTATCTTGCGTATTCTTATAAACTGTTTCAAGGAAAGGTATCTCCAATTTACACCATCCGCACCAAGATGCACTAAACTCCAGCAATACATATTTTCCCCTATAATCTGACAATTTGTAAGTATTACCCTCCAAATCCTCTAACGTGAAATCATACGCCATCACTCCCGGTTGTACCCGTTTTTCCTTTTCTAATTTTACCCGGCAATTAGCGATATATGCGTTCTCGGCTAAAGAAACATCGAAAGCATTCAGCGCTTTTTCCATCAAGGGAAGATTATCAGCACTAATATATTCCGAAACAAAATAAGGAGCCACCTCACTACGTGCATACCCCGGAAGATTCAGAATGTAATCCACCACCTTATCATAAGCCTGCTTGTAAGGCTCTGCTAAAGAATCATATAAAGTCCGGTTATCTTTAAACGCCTTACTCCGGTCGTAACCGATTCTGCCATACTCTTTCATAAACTCTTGCCCGTTCTTTTCTATGGCAACAAATTCATCATGTGTTTTACTCCCAGTAATTGTTAGACTCTTCAAATTATTAAAATCCCCTTGAACTTCAACCTCACTATTATCCAAAAATATACTGAAAGAACCCACAAAATCATCTTCTCTCTTCTTAACAACGAAAGAAACCAAACGAGGGTAATCCACCTTACCCGTGTAAACCACTTGGCCATCTTTCAACTTCAAAGTATCTATATACCACTGGGTAGGATTCGGAACCCTTTCACTCACGAAAATTTCACACTCCGGAGCATTTTCCAAGCGCATTTTTACCTTAAAACCATCCGTTTTGGATGCACACGAAAAACAGAACAAACATCCTGTCAACAAAATCAATAATCTATTCATCTTTATTATCTTTAAATTTATCTTTCAATCCGGAAACCACGGCTGCAAACAAAGGATCATCCACCGACCACCCACAATCTTTCATCGTTTTCTCTATCAATTCCAATCCTCGCTTACACATTTTTGCATCTCCCTTACGAATCAACATTCCATTTAATTGTAAAGTTACATCAAAACGAGCATCATTATCCAAACGAGAAAACTTCTTATCATACATTTTCAATGCTTTCTTCAAATCACCAGACAAAAAGGCTCTGGTAAACTCCACTATATCCAACAAATAATCCTGTCCGACAATTTCCGATTGAGCAACACACGTTTTATATGTATCTAAAAGTTGAACTGCATTCACTTTATCATGAAAAATTATTTCGTTACAATCATTCACAATCAACGGGAACAAATCGTCGTATATTTTACGATCCACACTATCTTTACTAACCGCTGCATCAAAATCCTTTTTATATTCCAGAAGATACTTGTATTCTGGTAACGACGGATTCTTCACGAATCGTTTCACGAGCATCCAATTTTCTTTACCACTTTTCTCTTGATCGGTCAATGTCCCCCAATATTCGTGCAACACCTCTTCCATCCGCTCTTTCATAAAAGCCCTAGCCAAAGTCTCTATATAACTATACACGAATTGTGGATCACGCTCCCCGTTGACATATCTCTTCTCATAAGAATACAAAGAATGTTCTCCAATACCATTTTGCACATTCTGTAAAAATTCCTCTGCTTTCATTCCTCCCACCATTTTATGAATCACCTCTCCATCTTCATTCAATATCAAAAAAGTCGGGTAAACCTTCACTTGATACTTCTTAGCCAATTCCCGCCCCTCCCCTTTTTCCATATCCAATTTAACATTTACAAAATGCGTATTCATAAATTGTCCCCCGTCTTCCCGGCTAAAAACATCCTGCACCATCATTTTACAAGGGCCGCACCAACTCGTGTAGCAATCCATAAACACCATCTTTTTTTCCTGTTTTGCTTTTGTCAGAACCTCCGTGAAACTTCCCTCATCAAATTGTATCTGACATTTTGCCTGCAAGCACAATACAGATAAAAACAAACCGATTAATATCTTATACATAATTTTTTCCATTAATTACACAAGGTAGATAATGTCTCCAATACTTCATCCCCCCTCAAGTCCCGACACACGATTCGCCCTTCCGGATCTACCACGAAAGAGTCTGGAATCCCTCCCAAATTATATGCTTTAGCCAAAGGACTGTTTTTCATCCCTTTCAAATCAGACAAACAATACCATTCGATATTATACTCTTTGATCTCATGTAACCAAGCCTCTTTCCGATTATCCATCATCATCGTTACAAAAACAACATTTTTATCTTTTAAAGCGTGATATGCTTTACGAATAAAAGGGAGCTCTTTTTTACACCAGCCACACCAGGATGCACTAAATTCAACAAATAAATATTTTCCCCGGAAATCAGCCAAGGTGTACTTCCTACCATCTTTATCAAACACCTGAAAATCTGGGAAGACTTTTCCCGGCTGTAAAGCCGTTTCCCGCTCCACGCTTTCTTGCATTCCGTTCAGATAATAAGAATCAGTTAAACTCGGGTCAAACTTCTCCACGATCTTCCCTCTTTGCACAACATCCAGAGATGCGGACAATTGAGCCACCAAATAAGCTGCTGCCGGACTTTTAGAAACTCCCGGCCCAAAAGCAAACAACCGGTCAATAATCACCATTTGCAACGAATCTCGCTTTCGACTCATCTCTCGTACTTCTTCCATCCTAGCCTCGGCAAAAGCCATCTGGATTTTTCCATTAAACTCTGCAACCAATTGTTTCTCCGGTAAAGACTTCAAATAAACATTATACCTGTGAATATCTTCATTAATCGGGGCTGAAGTAATCTTCAACGTTTTCTTCACCTCATCCAATTCGCTGTACACCTTCATATCCTCCGGCTCTATAAATATAGCCACCATCGAGGCCCCCAA
>UMEX01041593.1_pt1 | contig 19874 bp, 14 predicted proteins | sample 1964871 | NCBI WGS metagenome assembly UMEX01 (sample SAMEA4836032, study PRJEB28245) | human gut metagenome | biome: gut microbiome; material: fecal sample | place: Denmark | collected 2008
ACGCTCAAAATTCACAACCTGTGCGTCCTTGTTGATCTTGGGTCCGCCAAATGTGCTGGCCATGCCGCCAGCAGCCGGAATCATGAAAAAAGGCCCCGTTTCAAGCGCATGCGGTTCGTCGTATTCGTATGGCGGATCCAGTTCCTTTGCTTTGCCCGCTTTCACTGCGGCATTGAATTCACGCACGGTCTCAACGAGATTCTTTTCCGGCACGCCGGCTTTTTTGGCAGCTTCCTCAATCGTGTCGGCTTTAATCACTTCAAAACCGAGCCGTGCGAAGCGTTTGATCGTGTTCGTGAGAATCTGTGCGTTCTTGTCAGCGTCCGCACCAATCAGCATGAAGCTGCGGTTGTCCTCGGTGCGCTCGGCGATGGCTTTTGCTTTCGGAACCTGCAGCCAGGTTTCGGGAACAAATCGTTTGCCTTTCGTATTCACTTGAATGCCGTAGCCAGCATGCATGAGCGGGGACGGATTGCAGTGACCCGTCGGCGTGATGGGACCCGCATAGAACTGATCCATATTGACGAGCAACGCCTGAACCTCTTCGGCCATCAGAATGTTCTCGCCCGTAATCCATGGCGAACCGCGTACGATGAGGCGCGATGCCCAGGGACCGATGTACTTGTCGACCATCGCTTCGTTTGCGCCGTATCCGCCCGTAGTGAGGATGACGCCGCCGCGGGCCAGATAGTCTTTACGGCCGTCGGGCGTAATGCAGGACACGCCTTCGACATTGAAGCACTCGTCCTTGACGAGTGAGACAGCTTTGGTGTTGTAGTGAATGGCAACACCCTTCTTTTCAAGTGCCGCCATCAGGCACCGGATCAGTTTGCTGCCGCCCGTAATGCCTTCTCCCGGGCTGATCAGACAGCGTGAAAGTTCCGGTGCAGGAAGACCTTCCCAAAGATAAAAGGGGGTGCCGTGATCGGCAAGCCAATCGATACCTGCGCCGGACTCTTCAGCGTAGACCTTGATGAGTTCCGGATCAGAGCGCTGATGCGAGAGCCGCATCATGTCTTCAAAGAAGGCTTTCGGAGAGTCTTCCGGGTGGTTTTTCTGGAAGCGGCTCCCAACGGCAGCAATCCAGCCCGATGAATAAACGGTGGCGCCGTCCGGGCGGTTCATCTTTTCCAGAAGGACCGTTTTTGCACCGCGTTCGGCTGCTTCAAGCGCGGCGCACATGCCGGCGAAGCCGGCTCCTACAACAACGACATCCCAGTTCTCTGAGAGACGTTTTTTGGCCGGTGCTGCGTCCTGTGCGGCATGAGCGGCGCCTGCAGCTGCAGCGGCGACGCCGAAGAGACCGGTACGGACGAGTTCTCGTCTTTGCATTTGAAAGTCTCCTTGTTCCTTTTTTTATGGATAGGGTCCTGCGGTTGAGGGGATCCATTCGGGATGCACTCATCAACCACATGATTATTTTGAATTAGGCCCTAAGCACTAGGAATCCTCGGAACAGACAAGTGCTTTCGAGAAACGGTCAAAGTGAGTCGGTCATTAAGTTTCTTTCTAAAACGAACGGCGCGGTTCATCCATTGCGATGCCGCGCCGTTTTTGCCGAAATGCTGTGCAGTTTTTCTCAATAAGTTGAATGGTCAAAGACTGCTTTGAGCTGCGTGAATTCCATCAGCCCGTAGCGTCCGCCTTCGCGGCCGATGCCTGATGCACCATAGCCGCCGAAAGGAGCTGTTACGTCGCGCGGCGCATCATTGATATAAACGTTGCCGGCGTTAATTCGGCGGGCAACGGCTTGAGCTTCCGCCTTGGGACCCACAACCATGGCGTTGAGCCCGTACGGCGTATCGTTGGCAATGGCTACTGCTTCGTCGACCGTGTCATAAGCAATCACACAGAGTACGGGGCCAAAAATTTCCTCCCGGGATATCCGCATGTCATTTTTGACGTCCGTGAAGATCGTGGGCTGGATGAACCAGCCTTTTTCATGAGCGCCAGGTTCTTCCGGGATGCTTCCGGCAAGCAGACGTGCGCCTTCTTTCACCCCCAGCTCGATATAGGACTTCACGGCCTCAAACTGCTGACGAGAGGCCATCGGTCCAATGAGTACCTTGGGATCAAACGGATCACCGACCGGATAGTCCTTCACATGATTCAGCAGCAGTTTTTCAACTTCAGCGAGCCGAGCTTTCGGCACAATGAGCCGAGAAAGCGCCGTACAGGTTTGGCCGGAATTCAAAAAGATTGAATTAAAGAGCGGCTTGACGGCGGGACGGTAGTCGGACAGGTCAGGCAGCCACACACAAGGCGATTTGCCGCCCAATTCAAGGCTGATGCGCTTGACGGTTTTCAGAGCCTGCTGCGAAAGAGATACGCCGACTGCGGTTGACCCCGTGAAGGAAATCATTGCCACTTTGGGGTTGAGGGCAAGCTCAGCACCCGCGCGGCTGCCTCGTCCCGATACGAGATTCACAACACCCTTTGGAAAGTCGGCGAGACGGAAGGCCTCCATCATGAGGCAGGCCGTCAGCGGTGTCGACTGGCTGGGCTTCAGCACGACAGTATTGCCGGTGAGGAGCGCCGGGATGACTTTCTGGACGATCTGCCCAATCGGATAGTTCCAAGGCGTGATGCAGCCGACCACGCCGACGGGCTCGCGAATGACGGTTGAATGTTCAAAGGGCTCCTCAAAGACGACTTTTTCGACTTCGTCGATGTAGGACTGAATGCGGACGAACTGATAGTCACAGTGCGCATTGGCGCCAAAAGCAATAGGAGCGCCCAGTTCGGCAGCTTCCAGATCAATAATTGCCTGACGCATGGCTTTGAAGTGTTCGAGAAACCGTAGCATCAGTGCTCGGCGTTTTTCGAGCGGTGTTGCCCGCCAGGCTGGCAGTGCTTCATAAGCGGCATCAACTGCACGATCAATGTCTTCGACCGTGCCGTCAGGAATTTCTGCGAATTTCTCTAGTGTCGCGGGATTCTCAACCGCAATGCGGTTGGGAGAGGAGGAAGCTGTCCACTCACCGCCAATGAATTGGCTGGTGAAGAGCGGCTCAAAGACGTCATAACTGGCCATCGTTGTCTCCAAGCAGAGTGCTTAGGGCAGACAGTCGTCACTTTCTGACGATCGTCCGAATCTGGAGTCGAGTGTAGGACGATGATGGAATGCCGGCGGCATAAAGCGCACAGCAAAAAGCCCGTCCCGGCAATAAACCAGGGCGGGCTTGACCTCAAATCAGCTTGAGCTGATTAGAAGCGGTACTGCATCTGAACGCCGAGGAGGTAGGCGTCGAGGTGACGATAGCGGCCAATTTCTTCTTTGGTTTGGCTGTCGTAGAGTGAGCGTTCGTGAACGCCATGCAGATGAGCGAAACCAATATCCGTTTGGAAGTCCTTGGTCCAATGGAAGGATGAGCCAATGGCAAACCACCAGCGATCCGCGTCAGGAATGATGGCCGTACGCTTGGTCTTATCGTCGATCGGAGACGTTTCATAAGCGATACCGCCGCGCAGCGTCCAGAAGCTGTTCACGCGGAGGTCATAGCCGACGGACATGAGGTAGGTATCTTTCCAACCGTTTTGGATGTTCGTCATTTTGCCGAGAAGAGGATTCTGAGCTGCACCTGCCGGCAAATTGGAAATGTTTGTTTTCAAGGTGTCAAAGCTAGACCAATCTGCCCAACGGAAAGTGGCATACAGGCTCAAGTAATCATTGACATCCCATGCAGCCGTCGCCATGGCCCAGGCAGGACCAGATACGGTGACAGAGGCATCATACGTACCGTCGAACGATGTTCCACTGATGGTTACGTCACCATTTGTAGAATGTTTCGTTTCAGAGCGATAAGAAAGACCCAGACGAAGACTATCCACCGGCTGCCACATCAGACCAACATTGAAGCCCCAAGTGAAGTCGGTAGCTTCGTAGGTACTAGTAATATCTGCGTTGACACCTGGTGCAATGGGGCCTTTGTAGCCCACACCAAACTTCGCATCAACATACTGCAGCGCAAGGCCCGCACCGATACTGAGCGTATCCGTGGCTTTCCAAGCAACGTTCGGATTGAAGTTGATCACAGTCATTTCAGCTTTGTAGCCGTGATCCTTGCGGTTCCAGTCTTCGCCGTAATCCGTTGCAAGACCGTAAGGCACCGTGATGGCAAGACCAACCCAGGTTGAATCATTGATCTGGTGCGAAATAAAGCCGTGCGGAACAATCTCTTCCTTATCGCGGCCGTTATTTTTTTCACCGGGATTCTTATGATCGACATACTCGAGATTCATGCCGACGCCAACGCCGCCGAACTGAACCTGCGTGCCCGGATGCAGCGTCATCGTCGCAGCGTTGTAGTACATGCCGGAAACGTCCGTACCATCAACGCCGACGCCGGCATATGCGCGGCCGAGGGCGAGCGCGGACTGTTCGGTGAGCTGGAAACCGCCGGCATAAGCCGTCGAGCTGAGGGCAGAGGCTACGGCAAGGGCCGCCGCAGCGATCTTGAAGGACGTGTGATTCACGAACGTCTCCTGAAGAACTTTATTAAATGAAGAAAATCAATCGGAATGCAATATTCCGCAACATGTGGAACCGCATTCTGCGCGAAGAAAAAGCAGAGAAATAACACGAAAATTAGGTGTTAACCCTTGGTTGATGCAAACTTCATGCAGACGGATGATGGGGTTCGATAGTGTGAAGTAAGCCTTTATCGCTTTGATATTTAAATAAATATTTAGCTTCTTGGTATTCAAAACAGAGGCATTTGGGAAGGTATGCCCTAAAGGGGGTAATCCAAAAAAGCCTGTTGCGGTTAGAACGCTTTTGGCCGGGAAACTTCGAGTAAACCCGTCATTGCAGCACGAGGCTTGGGTTAGAGATTCTGCTCGGTAGAATTCGAAGCATCTCATTGACTGCGAGAATGCTTCCATGACCGATGCACCATTAGTCGATTCCGCTCGAATCTTTGCGCTTATTCCTGCTGCGGGGGTCGGGCGCCGCATGGGGGCGGGCTGCCCCAAGCAGTACATGCCGATAGCCGGCGTTCCCATGCTGGTGCGAACCGTGGAAGCGCTTCTGGCAGCGTCTCGTGTTGAACGCGTTTTTGTGGTGGTGAGTCCTGAGGATGCCTACATCGACCACGCTGCCGAATCATTCGCAAAATGGGGTGACCGTGTGAAGATTCTTCGTGCGGGCGGCGCAGAGCGCGCCGATTCCGTTTTGGGCGGACTGCGCGCAGCCTGCCTGCCGCCCGAGAGCTGGGTGCTGGTTCATGATGCGGCGCGTCCCTGTGTTCGACCGAGTGAAGTGAGTCATTTGATTGATGAGGTGACGGCCGACAGTTCTGCGGCGGGCGGCATTCTTGCTGTGCCGATGGCCGATACGGTGAAGCGTGCTGATGCCCGTCGGCGCATCATCGAAACTGTGCCGCGCTCTGGTCTCTGGCGAGCCGCGACGCCGCAGCTCTTCAGAGCGGGAGAGCTTATTGGGGCGCTGAATGCCGGACTCGACGGCATCACGGACGAAGCGAGTGCAATGGAGCGCGCGGGAAAGACCGTTAAAGTGGTTTCCTGCCGCGCGACGAACATCAAAGTGACGGAGCCGGGAGATGAGCGGCTTGCAGAATGTTTGCTTGAAGGGCAAGGAGGCCGTATGCCGATTCCTGAAATTCGTGTGGGTCAGGGCTACGACTCTCACCGTCTCGTTGCTGGCCGCCCGCTCATTTTGGGCGGCGTCACCATTCCGTTTGAAAAGGGCCTTGACGGTCATTCCGACGCCGATGTGCTCCTCCATGCTGTGACCGACGCAGTGCTCGGGGCTGCTTCGCTGGGCGACATCGGCACGCACTTTCCGCCTTCAGATCCGAAATGGAAAGGTGCGGACAGCGGGAAACTGCTCGCGGCCGTCATGGACCTCGCTCAGGCTGCTGGATGGCAAGTGGTGAATCTCGACGCAACGGTGATCTGCGAGCGGCCAAAGCTGGGCGCCCTGAAGGAGCAGATTCGTGCCAATGTCGCTAAGCTCCTTGGCGTTGCACCGGCTCAAGTCAGCATTAAAGCTAAGACAAACGAAAAGATGGATGCGGTCGGCCGAGAAGAAGGCATGATGGCGCTCGCGACAGTACTTCTGGCCAAGGCCTGATACGCAGTCGGCAATCTTCTTGATGTGCGGCTGACGCTGAGGGCGATGCGCCGAGTAGAATGGCAGTCTTTAGTGTTTCTACTCACCCGCTTTTTCGTCTTTCAATGCAGTCCGTTCCCGAACTCGCCCGCCGCGTGTGTTTCATCCTCTGCGAACCTGCTCATCCGGGTAATATCGGCTCAGCTGCGCGAGCCATCAAGACGATGGGATTTCGCGATCTGCGCGTTGTAGCGCCTCGTGAGGCTGACTATCGTACGCATGAAGAAGCGCTAGCTTATGCAACGAGTTCGGCGGATGTGCTCGAAGCTTCAAAGTCCTATGCGACTTTAGCTCAAGCCCTCGAAGGCGTTACGTACGCTTGGGCGATGACGGGCTACGACCGTGAATTCGGCGCGCCGCTCACTCCGATGCGTCAGGCGGCGTCCGAAACGGCTTCTCGTCTCTCGGCGCTCGAAGGCAGCATTGCTTTCGTTTTCGGCACGGAAAGAAGCGGTCTCACCAACGAGGAAGTCTGCCTTTGTCAGGGGTGCGCGGCGATTCCGGCTGATCCGGCTAGTCCAAGCCTCAACCTTTCACAAGCGGTGCAGATTGCTGCTTATGAGATGCAGCTCGCGCTCCTCGACGCCCGCGGAGATGCCGGTGCGCTTTACGATTGGCAGGGACGCTTTGCGCATGAAGAACCTGCACCGCTCGAGGCGGTAGAAGGCTTCTTTGAGCATTGGGAGAGGGCGATGGCTGCCTGCGGAGCGCATGATCCCAAGAAACCGCGTCACTTTATGGAAGTCTCTCGCCGGCTGTTCGGCCGCGCCGGGCTCACTAAAAACGAACTCGATCTGCTGCGCGGCGTCTGCGCAGCGGTGATTTGTCCGAAGCGGGACCGCATCGGCACCAAGACGCGAGGTAAGGCGGCGATGCGCGAGCAGACGCAGAACGACCCCAAAAATTCGCCGATGCCGCCCGAAGAACGGTAAGTCTTCGATATCCGCTGTCCCATCAGGACTCTTTAGCTATTCACTTGGTTTCAAATCCCCATGTTTAAAGAAGCTCGCGAACTCATCGCCACCATTCGAGAAAAGGATCCGGCCGCTCACGGTGCAGCGGAAATCATCTTTGCTTATCCGGGATTTCATGCGGTGATGATTCATCGTTTTGCGCATTGGTGCGCGATTCAGGGCTGGACGGCATTTGCCCGTTGGGTCTCTCAGGTAGGCCGCTTTCTCACCGGGATTGAAATCCATCCCAAAGCCAAGATTGGCCGTAGGGTTTTCTTTGACCATGCGATGGGCGTCGTGATCGGGGAAACCGCGGAAGTGGGCGACGACTGCACGATTTATCAGGGCGTGACCTTGGGCGGAACGAACCTGACGGCCGGCGCCAAGCGTCATCCGACGCTGGAAAACGGTGTGGTGGTCGGTGCCGGCGCCAAGGTGCTCGGCTCGTTCACGGTGGGAGCCGGCGCCCAGATCGGTTCCAATGCCGTCGTTGTGAAGCCGGTTCCGGCCGGCGCAACGGTGGTAGGTGTCCCGGGACGTATCGCGGTTTCTAAAAAGACGCCGGCGAAAGCCCCAGAGCCTTGCAGCCAGCCGGAGCGCGAGCGCGGCGTTCACGCGGCAGCCGCCGCTTTCCATGCATACGGTCTCGAACCCGGCATGCGCGACCCGTATGCCACCTCTATTCTTGAGCTTGTGCGTGTTGTTGAAGCCCAGCAGTGTGAAATTGCCCGTTTGAGCGAGGCACTTGCTTCGGCAACGGGAAAGAAGGTTGAGCCGTCGCCTGACGCTCACTTCGATACCACAAAGCTTTGGCCGAGCGATCGTGCCCCGCAGCAGAGTAAAAACGAAACCTCCCCCGAAACGCCGGACGCAGCCAAGGAACCAACGAAAGAGCAACCCAAGGCACCGTCGGATAAGGTCTAAGCAGGGCTGACGACATCAAGGCAGAGCAAGGCCGGCCGTTCTCACGAATGGGCCGGTTTTGTGTTTCTGGCGCTTGGGAGATTTCCGCAGGCGCATTGTGCAGCAACAGGTATTTTTGGTGTGTTTTCTTCAGATCGAACGGAATTGTTTGCGCATTAGCGACGAATGGAGAATAATTCTCATTAACATTTAAATGTTTTGAGGAGACCGTCATGAGCGAAGGCACAGTGCATCCGTTGGCGCAGCCGGTTGGCCGTACGCATGCTTCGGGCGCCTTCGATTGGCGTGCGGTGCCGTCGGCGGATCCGAGAACGTCTGCATTCGCGCTTGACACTGCGCCTGCGCTCCCGGCGGCGGCTGAAGAATTTTCCGGCGAAGCCTGTCGTGAAATCGTCGAAGATCTTTTAGACCGCACGCGCACGGGGGCGGCCGTCGCAGAGGTTCATGCGCCGTTTTGCGAGTCCAAATGCGACGGCTGCGGCTGCTGGCAGCATGCTTATAAGGAGCTCGAAAGCCGTCGCTGGGCTGACGCACTGGTTCGTGAAATGGCTGCGTGGGCGGATACGCATGCCCAGGCGGGAGCGCCGATTCAGGCGCTGCGCTTTGGCGGCGGAACGCCGAGCGCTTTGGAACCTGTCGACATCCTCCATGTGCTGGCCAAAGCCCGTCAATATCTGCCGCTTTCCAACGACTGCAGCATCGAGCTTCAGGCACGTGTGCACGGATTCTCCGAAGAAAAGATTGAGGCTGCGCTTGCGGGAGGCGTCACTCGGTTTGTCCTTCCGGTAAGAAGTTTCTCGACGGAAGTGCGTCAGGCCGCTGGCCGGCTTGATGCCGGTGAGGCTGCCGAAAAGCTCCTCAAGCGTCTGACTGAATATAACGAAAGTGCGGTTGCCGTCGAACTGAATTTCGGTCTGCCGGGGCAGTCGCTTGAAGTATGGACCGCAGATCTTGAGCGGGCATGCCAGCTGCCGCTTGACGGCCTCATTATCCGCGTTGCCGGAGAACCAGACATTTTGGGTGAGGCGGCCAAAACGTTTCGAGCGGCGGATTCGGTCCTAATGGCTCGAATGCATGAACGTGCTTTTGAAGTGCTCGCCGACAACGGCTGGGAGCGGCGGACAGCGCTGGCTTGGAGCCGCTCTGAGCGCGATCGAACAACCTTTGATGTGCTCGCTGCCGGTGATGCGGACAAATTTGCCTTCGGATGCGGCGCACACGGAAGACTCTTTGGCCGTGAGCTTTTGATTGAGCCCGAATTGGGTAAATGGCTCTCGGCAGTTTGGATGGGGCGGCGCCCCGTATCGTCCGTCTCGGAGCCTAAATCAGGCTGGCGCGCAGCGGCGCTCTTAGCTCAGGGGGCGCTCCTCGGGCGTTTTTCGCTCGAACGCATTGAACATGCGAGCGGTCTGCGCATCACAGAGTCGCTCGAGCCGCTCTTTGAAGACTGGACTGCTGCCGGGCTCCTTCGCCGTACAGGTGCTCTTGGTACTTGGATTCGTCTTACCGATGCAGGACTTTACTGGCATCAGGCGCTTGCGGCTCGTATGGCGCTCAGAATTGATGCCGCAGAACTGCTTGAGCTGCCGCACCGACTGCTGGGCGGCCGCCGCTTTGAAGCCGCTGCTCAAATCTTTCCTGCCGAAGTGTGGGAGAGCGCAGAACGGGCTGCGGCGCTCTCTTGATTCATTATTCCTTCAGAGCCGGACCCGGATCGTTTGATTCTGCTTGAACGGTCTGGGTCTCTTTTTGGCTTGCATAGGTGCGCTTCGCAGCTGTCAGGCTCAAGTCGTTCGGCTGAAGAGTCGCCATGACAAGCACCATCTTAGGGCTTTCAGGATGGGAGGCTTCGTTATCCCTAAAGAGATATTTTTTGTTCTAAAAAACTAGGAATATCAATATATAATGATCGTTATGCGTATGACGATGAAAACTTGCTAAAGGATAGTATTTAAGGAATATTCCTATATAATGCGAATCCTTCTCATTATTGTTCGTGTTATACATACGGACAGTTCTCCATAAGAGGCCGCATTTTGTCTGAAAGCCCCGCACCTAAGCCCGCTGCCCCAACCTTTGAGTCGGGTGCTCGCGCGATGAATGAAGCGCTCCAAACTAAAGGCGTTGAAGCCTATTTTGCTGATGCGTCTGATCCGCTGCACAAGGCCTTTATTGCCAAAGCGGCGGTGCATTCGGGGCCCGGCGGTCGGCCGCTGATTGGAGAAGAGGCTGAAAAAGCCATTGACAGCCATTACGACACGCCTCGCTCAGGACGGTCCCTTGCCTATATTCATGTGCCGTTTTGCGAGACGCGGTGCCTTTACTGCATGTTCTATCAGAACCCCTGGAAAGAAGAGGCAACGACGGAATATGCCAAGCAGCTCGTGAAGGAGCTTGAGCTTTGGAGCGACCGTGCGGCACAGAATGCTGCGCCCATCAATGCGCTTTATTTCGGCGGCGGCACGCCGACGGCTTTTTCACCCGACGATATCCGTCTGGTGATGGGAGCGGTGAAGAAATATCTGCCGCTCGCAAACGACTGCGAAATTACGCTCGAAGGGCGAATTCACAATTTCAGTGACGCCAAGATGGATGCGGCTATCGAGTCCGGCGTTAACCGCTTTTCACTGGGCGTGCAGACTTTCAACACGCAAATTCGGCAGTCGGTGATGCGAGTTGATGATCGCGACACGATCATCCGCCGTCTCGACAAGCTCTGCTCCTACAACAATGCGTCCGTGGTCTGCGACATGATCTACGGTTTCCCCGGGCAGACGATGGAGGTCTGGGAAGACGACCTGAAGACCGCCGCTTCACTGCATCTCGACGGGGTGGACTGCTATCAGCTCAATGTTTTTGAGAAGTCGCCGCTCGCCCGCTACATCGCCAACGGGAAGCTTCCGCGTGCGGCTACCTCTGACGAAAAGGCGGATTTCTTCGCTAAGAGCGTTGAGTATTTCACAAGCCAGAACTGGCGCCGGCTCTCCAACAACCATTGGGGCCGAACGATTCGTGAACGCAATATCTACAACGCCTGGGGTAAGAGCGCCTGCGACTGCCTGGCCTTTGGCTGCGGAGCGGGCGGACGTCTGGCGGGCTATTCCTACATGATGGAGCGTAAGCTCGCCGACTACTACCGGCTGCTCGGCGAAGGCAGAAAGCCCGTCGCCTTTGCGATGGCGCCGACACACAACTGGCACCTGCTGCGCACGATTTCCTCTGAAATGGAGTCGGGCGCCATCAATCTCAAGGCCATCGGCCGCCAGTTCGGCGGGTTGCCCCTGGAAGACCTTGCCAAGGTTGTGCTCACACAGTGGTGTGAGGCCGGCCTTCTCGTCAAACGCGGCGATTGGTATTACCAGACGGTTGCCGGTCAGTATTGGCATGTCACACTCGCTCAGCTCCTGATGGACTTTTTGTCGCATCAGCTGCCCGAACCTGAGAGCGAACAGAAGATGGACATGGGTGCTCCCGATTCGATGATGAAGATGGCGAGTGCGGGCCGCCACGCGCATGGGCAGATGCCGACGGGCATCTTAAAGATGCTCGAAGGCATGCCTCGCGACATGATCATTGAAATGGCGAAAAAAATGCCCAAAGAAATGATTACTCAGATGGTCGCTCAGGCGCCCAAAGATGTGATCGAACGAGTCCTCGGCGAGGACGGACTTCGTGAACTTGGCGTTCGCTGAAGTTTTATCCAAAACAATAAAAAGCACTATTTCCCACAGCGAATCCCTCCAGTTTCTTTCTAGGACCAAGAAGAACTTAGTGGACTTATCCATGAAAACTTATACCCACAACCTTCTTTCTGCCGCTGTTGTTGCTGCAATTACTTTTTCCGGTGCGGCGATTGCCGATGAATATCAGACGCTTGAAACCACAACGGTTACCGCTGGCCGTTTTGAGCAGGACTTGATGGAAACGCCGATGAGCGTTTCCGTGATCACAGCAGACAATATTGCTAAGAGCGGCGCTCAGTCGATTGGTGCGCTGATCGAGTCCATGACCGGTGTTCGCATCAATAACGACGGCGGTCAGGGTATCAAGCGCGCGAAGATCCGCGGTGAAGACGCTTTTCGTTCGCTCGTCATGATTGACGGTCAGAAGATTTCCGAGCAGAAGTCAATGTCCGGATCACCCATTCTGATCGATCCGGCCATGGTTGAACGCATTGAAGTCATCAAAGGGCCGGCGTCCGTGCTTTACGGTTCCGACGCCATTGGCGGTGCGATCAACATCATCACGAAGAAAGGCGGTACGAAACCGGTGCAAGGCGAGGTCGGTGCCGGCATGAACACCTCCAACTCCGGCAAGTCCGTCAACGCGTCAGTGTACGGCGGCGTCGAGGGCTGGAAATATCGCATCGGCGTTGCCCACGAAGACGGCGACAATCTGAAAACGCCTGTCGGTGATATGAACTTCACGAAGTTCAATTCGACAGGAGCAAATCTTTTTGTGTCGTATGACATCAATGAAAAGGCGACAGTAGGCGCTACGCTGGATCACTTTGATCTGGATTTCATGTCAGGCAGTGCAGAACCGGGATATGAGCCGTTCTATGTAGATGTGCCGGAATGGAAGCGCACAAAGTTGGGGGTATTTGGTGAATTCCGAGATCTTTCCAAGGTCCTCAGGAAAGTGCGTGTTGATGCGTTCTATCAGAAGAACGATAAGTCCATGACCAATAATGTGGAAACTAATTCGTTCATTACGAAGATGCCCTACAACATAATGAATTTGGCTGACAATTCATTAGATCAGTATGGCATTTCACTTCAAACGGATTGGGCCGTTTCGGACTCAACGATGGTTATTGCGGGTTATGAATTTAATTATGATGACCTCGATGCGACAAGTAGCCTAGAAGCAAGACGTAATGCCTTAGGAAACATGATGAACAGCGGGGCAATGGATCCCGCTATGAAAGATAAACTGGGCAACTACGATAAATTTGGTTTTTACAAAGGAAGCATGACTACGCATGCTTTGTTTGCATCAGCCGAAACCAGTATTCTTGATAATGTTTTGCTGTCATACGGTGCGCGGTATACATACGTTAAAACCGATATGAAAGATGTGCATGGATCTAAGTACTACTTGGACGGCATTTTTGGAGGAACCTCTGGCGCTTTTAATCCGGCCAAAGAGCTTGGAGCGGAAGGTAAAAAGCACGATGACAAAGTTGTGTTTAATGCGGGGATTGTGTGGAGACCATTGGAGGAGCTGGCTTTGCGTGCTCAGTGGGCTCAGGGATTCCGTGCTCCGCTTTTGCAGGAACGTTACATTGCAACCAGTATGGGCAGCACCAGCACAACATTGGGTAATCCTGATTTGAAGCCTGAGACGTCCAATAACTTTGAAGTCGGTGCACGTTGGATGTCAAACAGCATCATGCTGGATGCAGCGGTGTTTTATTCGAAGGCTAAGGACTATATCCAGTCAACACCCTATGGCGCTAACCTATATCGTTACGAAAATATTGGCGAAGCCACAACTTACGGTCTTGAATTGACTGGTTCATATGAAATTAAGTCCATTGGACTGGAGCCTTATGTCAATTTAACTTTCACCCGTCGTCAGTTTGATTACGGTGACGTGGAAACCTATAAGACTGCCACTCCTGCTGTTATTGCTCGCTACGGTTTCCGTTGGAACGGCGAAGCAAATGGCTTGGGTCTGCATGCCGACGCATATGCCCGAACCATTTCAAAAACGGAGTATCAGGATCCTTCTGCTACTGCTCGATCTGATTCGAGCTATCGCCTCGGCGGTGCCACGACTTTCAACCTGACGGGCGGCGTGACGTTTGGCGACCAGAAGCAGTATGGCCTCGATGCGGGTTTCTACAACATCTTTGACAAGGCCTATCGCGAACAGACCGCGATCTACGAACCGGGCCGTTATCTCGCCGTTAAGCTCAATGCGAAGTTCTAACTTCATTCTTTTGAGCTGAAAAAAGCAAGTCGCAGCGCCCTGTATCTCGTCCTAAGAGGTGCAGGGCGCCGGTCGACTTCAGCAAGTCATTTTTTATTCCAGGAGCCGTCACTGCGATGACAACGACCAAGCCTCAATGGATTAAAAGGCGTTGGGAACCGAGAGAGCTCGTGCTCATCGGTGTCTTTGCCGCTGCCGCCAAACTCTCGAGTCTCTTGATTGCACTCGCGGGCGGCGGGATGAATCCCATTTCGCTCCTGGGAAAGAATTTGGTCTATACGACCCTCATGATCGTGCTGCTCACCAAGGTTCCGAAGCTTTGGACGCTCACGCTCTTTACCGTGGTGAGCATGCTCGTAAGCGTCCTGCTTTTGGGCGGAAGTCTGACGCTTCTCCCTGCGGCTTTGGCGGGCGCCCTTCTGGGTGAGCTTTTCGTCGTGCTTTCGGGCGGCGTTCATAAGCCCTGGGCACCTTGGGTGGCCGTCGGCGTCTACGACTTCGTGAGCAAGATGCTTTCGCTCGGGGTGTCCTATCTCTTCCTTCGAGAGACCCCGGCACTGATGACGATCATCATACCGATCGTGCTGCTCGGTTATGCGGGCTCTGTGATTGGTCTCTGGTTTGGATGGAAAACTGTAGGGGAGCTCCGCCATGCGGGTTTTGTTCGTTAAAGACGAGAGCTCAATGCTGCGGGGGCTTGACGCCAAAACAAAGCTCTCCGTCATGCTGGTCACCGCCGTACTTGTTGTGGCTTGTTCCGGCGTCATAAGCCAGATGGTGCTCTTCCTTTTCACGCTCGTCTATGTGCTGATGCTTAAGCGCCCGAAGCTCGTGACGCTGCTCTACATTCTTATGGCCGTGATGATGGCGGTGTCAGCCGGGTTCGGATGGCTTATTTCGCTCTGGGCGCCGAAGCTGAGCGGTCTCTCCGTCCAAGCGCTCTTCGTTCCGTTTCTGCGTGGCGTCTCCATGATGAATGTGGTGATGGTGCTCGCACTCACGACGCGTGTTGAGGACTTGCTGGGAACACTGGAGCGTTTGCATCTGCCCTTTGTTGTCTTTTTGCCGGCGGTTGTCATGCTTCGCTTCATCCCGACCTTCACAAACGATATTCGTCAGGTCTGGGAGACGCTTCGTATCCGCGGCTGGCCGATGGGGCCCGTGATGATTACGACGCACCCAATCCTGTCGGCTCGCCTGCTGTTCACGCCGATCCTCTTTCGCGCACTCAAATCCTCTGAAACGCTGGGTATTGCAGCGGAATTGAAGGGCATCGGTACGGCGCACCGCACGGTGCTCCCAAAGGCGCCGCCGCTCTCCCAACTCGATCGAAACATCTTTATAGCGATGGGTGTCTGCGTCGTTCTGGCGCTTCTCGCTGAAATCTTCCTGCGCGAGCTCTTTATGACGCCCGGCGCTGTCATGCCTTGATTAAGCCCATGCACGCGATTGAACTGAAGAAAGTTTCCTACCGCTACAGCGGTGCCGAACCAGACTCGCCGGATGCGGTTCGATGTCTTGATCTCACGGTTGATGCGGGCGAGCTTAAGCTCGTTACCGGCGCTTCGGGCTGCGGCAAGACGACGGTCATGCGGCTGGTGAACGGCCTGTGTCCGCAGATCTACGGCGGCACCCTGTCGGGTGAAGTATTGGTCGACGGCAATCCCACGCAGGATACGCCCGTGGCGGTGCTCTCAGAGCATATCGGCACGCTTTTCCAGGATCCCGAAGAGCAGTTCTTCGCGCTCAATGTGGGCGATGAGATCTCCTTCGCGCTCAAAAGCCGCGGCGTGCCGTTTGAAGAAATCGGTCCCCGCGTAGACCGTGCTGCCAAGCGCATGGGGATTGAACATCTTCTCGCGCAGGACATTCACGAGCTCTCTGAAGGGCAAAAGCAGAAGGTCGGACTCGCCTCGATTCTCGCGCTCGGCCCCAAAGCGCTCATTCTCGATGAGCCGAGCGCCAATCTGGATCCGGAAGCCACAGTGTCGCTTGCCGGTATCCTCGGTGAACTCAAAGCCGAGGGCGCAGCCATTCTCGTGGTCGACCATCGTCTTTACTGGCTTAAAGGCTTGGTTGATGAAGTCCTCGTCATGCAGGCCGGAGCGGTGGCGGTTCGGGGCCCGTTCTCTATTCTTGACGATGAGAATGTGCGCCGTCTTTACGGGCTTCGCCAAGCCGAGGTGGCGGATCTCCGCCCGACCCTGCCGCGCATTCCGACAGCACTGGGAGACGGGACTGTGCCGGAGGGCTTTTTTGCGGCCGAACACGTCTCCTTTACGTACAAAGGCGCTCAAAAGCCCATCTTCAGCAACGTGAGTTTTTCGGTTCCTGCAGGGATTACGGCGCTGATCGGTGCAAACGGAACGGGCAAAACAACGCTGGCGCGCATATTGACCGGGCTCAATGAAGCCCAAGGCGTCTTCTCGATTGAGGGCCGGCCCGTTGACCGGGACGGTCTCATGCCGCATTCGGGCTTGGTGCTCCAAAATGCCGACCATCAGCTTCAGATGCGCACCGTGCGCGAAGAGGTTGAGGCTTCGATGATTGCAGCCAAGTCCGCAGCGAAAAAGCACGCGGCTTTCTGGCAGCGTCTGAAGACGCCGAAACTCACCGCCGAAGAAGAAGCGTGGGTCACGGAGCTCCTCACGACGCTGCGTCTGGCTCCGCTCGCGGAACGCCATCCGCAGAGTCTCTCGGGCGGCGAGAAGCAGCGCGTAGTCATTGCTTGTGCGCTTGCCAAGAATCCGCAAATTCTGATTCTGGACGAACCGACGTCAGGGCTCGACGGCGCCAATATGGCCTCCATTTCCAAGCTGCTTAAGGCCGAGGCTGCCCGAGGCCGAGCGGTTTTCCTGATCACCCACGATCTGGAGCTTCTGCAGGCCTGCGGAACTGCGCTCGACATGAAGGATCTGCAGCCGGCTGAAGCTGCCTAATGAGTTTTTCAGACTTTGCACAACCTTTTTTTCACTTCACAAAGGAAACAACGCCATGACCAACTGCTGCTGCTGCAAGAAGCCTACGGCCGAACAAGCCAAGATCATCGAGGAAATGCTGGCTGCGCCCTATCCGGTGACGGTGAGCTCCATCGCCGGCCGACTCGGCGTAACGGATCTTGAGGCTGCCGAACTGCTGCCGGAAGCCAACTGCACCTTCGTCAAGGGCGACATCACAGAGCGCTTCACCGAAATTTGGGCGGAACTCGCTTCCTGGGAAAAGATCACGCTTTTCATTCAGCATGAAAGCAGCATCTTTGAAATTCAGGGGCAGCTCCATGAGGGAAAGATTGCTCAGGGCTACTACAACATCCTCGCCAAGTCGGCGACAATCGGCGGCCACATGAAGTATGACTCGTTCTCGGCCGTGGCTTTCACGACCTTCCCCTTCATGGGACGCGAGTCTCTTGCCGTGCAGTTCTTTACCAAGGAAGGCAAAACGGCCTTCTCGGTTTTCGTCGGCCGAGAAAATCATCAGCTCGTCGAATCCGTGAAGGAAAAGTTCATTGCCGCCCGAGCCAAGTTCTCGGCCTGATCGATCCGCTTTAGGCTCGTCTCGAACCGCTCTGCCTCCGAAGATCGCTTCCCCCAACGATCTCGGAGGCTGCGCATTAAGCCCGTATGAAGGGAGATGCGTTAGAAAGGCGGCTCGTTGGGATCGTGAGCAAACAGCTCGCCGTCATTCTGGTTCAATTGTGCTTGGGACGAGAGCCATATTTACGCCGCAAGCGTGCTTTGAACACGCTGCGGCGAATCGCTTTATTCTGACTGCGCAGACGGACTGCATTTAAACGGTCCTGCGTTCACTACCATTTTCGAGGAGATTCCCCATGACTGCTGCCGCCGCCAAGCCTCTTGTCGTCATCAGCTCCCGTACGGGCAACACCATGATTCTCGGTCACGCCATCTGCGACGCGATGCCTGGGGCTGTTCTGGTCAAGCCTGAAGCGCTACCCGAAGACCTGTCGGGCTTTAATCCGATTCTGCTCGGTTTCTGGTGCGACCGCGGCATGGGGCCTGAAGACATTCAGGCGGCAGCGAAAAAGCTCGAAGGCAAGACGATCGGATGCTTCGCCACCATGGGCGGCAACGCCGAAACACCCGAAGCGCTCGACTGGATGAAGCGTACGTCGGAGAGTTTGGCAGCAGCGGGCAAAAACAATACCCTCGCAGGCACTTATCTCTGCCGCGGCCGTATTGATCCGGCGCTCTTTGAGCGCATGACCGCGATGATGGGCGGCAAGGTGACGCCCGAACGCGAAGCGCGCCGTCTGGCGAGCGAAACGCACCCGGACCGCATGGATCTCGAGCGCGGCGTCGAGCGCTTCCGCACCATCTTCGGAGTGAATTGGTAATGGCCTCGGCACAGCCTGCCGTTCGGATCGACTCCCTCGAAAAACGCTACGCCTCGGGCACTCTTGCCTTGAAGGGCGTGAGTTTTGACGTTGAAGAAGGCGAATTCTTCGGTCTGCTCGGCCCCAACGGCGCCGGCAAAACAACGCTGATTTCCTGCCTCGGCGGACTGACCACGCCGACGGGCGGGCGCATTCTTGTTCGCGGCATGGATACCCGCACAGATCGACGAGCCGCATCGCTCTTTCTCGGCATCGTGCCGCAGGAAATCACTTTCGACCCGTTTCTGACGGTGCGCGAAACGCTGCGCTTTCAGTCGGGCTACTGGGGCATTCTCCGAAATGACGACTGGATTGATGAAATTCTCGCCAATCTGGGTTTGACCGACAAAGCGGACGCTTCCATGCGAGCGCTCTCGGGCGGCATGAAGCGCCGTGTGCTCGTTGCCCAGGCGCTCGTTCATAAGCCGCCGGTGATCGTGCTCGATGAGCCGACGGCCGGCGTAGACGTTGAGCTTCGCGAACACCTCTGGGACTTCATCGGACGGCTGCATCGCGAGGGGCGGACGGTGATTCTCACAACGCACTACCTCGAAGAGGCGCAGGCGCTTTGCAGCCGCATCGCCATCATGAAGAAGGGCGAGGTTGCAGCGCTTGACCGCACGGAAGCGCTTTTGTCGCGCTTTGAAGGCCGAGTGCTCCGCTGCCGGCTGGTAAAGGGGGACCTGTCGCCCGAAGCGGCGCGCGACCTTATGCGCCGTCACGGCAATGATGTGACGCTGCGAATTGAAGACGCCGACGACGCTTTGCGAAAGCTCGAAAGCCTGAAGGCGGCCGGCGCGGAGATTGAAAATCTGACGGTAGGACAGCCCGATCTGGAGGACGTCTTCCTCGCTGTTACGGGAGGTGAAGCCTGATGTGGGTTCCTTTCTGGACGCTCTTTAAAAAGGAAGTGATCCGCTTCCTCAAGGTGTGGATGCACACCGTGCTGGCTCCTGTCCTCACGGGCGGGCTCTATCTCTTTGTCTTCGGCGAAGCGCTCTCCAAGCACCTGCCCGTCTATGAGGGCGTGTCCTATACGGCCTTCATCATTCCGGGCCTCATCATGATGACGGTGCTGCAGAATGCGTTTTCCAACACGGCGAGCTCACTCATTCAGTCGAAGATTTCAGGGAATCTCGTCTTTATTCTTCTGCCGGCCATCCCGGGACCGCAGGTGGCCGCGGCCTATATCGGCGCGAGCTTCGTGCGCTCAGCGCTCGCTGGCGCCGGGCTCTATCTGCTCTGCTCCTGGTGGGCATCTCCCCCGGTGCGTGAACCGGGGCTCCTCATCGCTTTCGGCTTCTTCGGTGCGGCCATCATGGCGGCCTTGGGTCTCATCACGGCGCTCTGGGCCGAAAAATACGATCAGATGGGAGCGGTGATGAATTTCGTCATCATGCCGCTCACCTTCCTTTCGGGCGTCTTTTATTCCGTGGATTCGCTCCCGCCCTTCTGGCAGGCCGCGAGCCGCCTCAATCCCTTCTACTACTTGGTTGACGGCTTTCGGCAGGGATTTTTCGGGAGCGGCGACACC
>UMEX01052914.1_pt1 | contig 18657 bp, 8 predicted proteins | sample 1964871 | NCBI WGS metagenome assembly UMEX01 (sample SAMEA4836032, study PRJEB28245) | human gut metagenome | biome: gut microbiome; material: fecal sample | place: Denmark | collected 2008
CCGAACGCTGAATCTTCGGAGCTGCCGCAAGGAGACCGACCCATTATGTTCTCCGCAAAAAACCGAGAACCCTTCATGGCGGCACTGGCCGCCTTGAACCCCAATCCCAAAAGTGAACTCAACTATTCAACGCCCTTTGAGCTGCTCGTTGCCGTGATGCTCTCTGCGCAGGCAACGGACAAAGGCGTGAATCTTGCAACCGCAAAACTCTTTCCGGTCGCCAATACGCCGCAGAAAATCCTCGATTTGGGGTTGGACGGTCTCATCCCCTACGTTCAGACGATTAATCTTTACCGCACCAAGGCACAGCACCTCATTGAGGCCTGCCGCATCCTGATCGATCGGTTTCACGGCGAAGTACCCCGCACCCGCGATGAGCTCGTCAGTCTTCCCGGCGTCGGCCGCAAGACGGCCAATGTTGTCATGAACGTCGCTTTCGGCGAGCCGGCCATTGCTGTGGATACCCACATTTTCCGCGTCTGCAACCGCACGGGCTTTGCGCCGGGGAAGAACCCCACGGAAGTGGAAGAAAAACTGCTCAAAGTGGTGCCTAAAGACTATCTGCTCAATGCCCACCACTGGCTTTTGCTTTTTGGGCGCTATATCTGCAAAGCGCGGAATCCGGAATGTATCCGCTGTCCGGTAGCTGAGTACTGCAGCGCGCTGGAAAAGACTGAAGCGCTCGCCAAAGCTGCTGAAGAAGCGGCGGATTTAAAACCCGGATCCCCCGCCAAAAAGCCGAGAGCGAAAAAGAAGCCGACGCTCCCCGAGGTCAAATCCAACGATCGTTCGGTTTAAAGCTGCTGACTGCATGCTGTGAAATTTGGGCCGCAGCGATTACTCGCTGCAGCCCAATAGATGGATCACATTGCCGAGAGCCTTCGCAAAAAAGCTGCGGCAAAACGATCTGCAGTTACTTCAGCGTCGCCGCGTTCGTACCTGCCGTACGGCCAAAGACCATCACGTCGGCAATGGCATTGCCGCCCAAGCGGTTCGAGCCATGAATGCCGCCCGTGACCTCACCGGCGGCGTAGAGACCCGGAATCACCTTGCCGTCAACGCCGATAACCTGCGCCTTGGTGTTGATTTCCAAGCCGCCCATCGTGTGATGCACCGTCGGAACTTTGCGGCAGGCATACCACGGGCCGCCCGTCAAAGTCTTATCGTCCTTGTTATTGGCTACGAAGCCGAGCGGATCCTTAGCCTTGCCTTCCACGACGGCGTTGTAGCCCGCAACGCTCGCCTCGAGCTTCTTGGGATCCATGCCGGTCTTCTTGGCCAGTTCGTCGAGCGTCGGTGCAGCAACAACGGATCCCAGCGCAAGCATGTTGCGGATGGTGGCGCCGTTGGCATCTACCCAGTCTTCGCTCGGATAACGCTCATGGTTCACGACAATCCAATACGTGCCCTTGGGCTGCGCAAAGATGGCCTTGGCGAGCACATCACGTGCGGCGCCTTCGTTCACGAAGCGGCTGCCTTCAAGATTGACGAAAATACGATTGCGCCCGGAGGTGCGGATGTTTTCCATCAGGCCCGTGCCCGGCGTGCCGCAGGGGTGGATCTGAATATCATCCAATCCAATCAGTGCAGCCCCAACTTTCTTGCCCATCACGAGACCGTCGCCCTGAGCCGCTTTGGCCAAGTTCGTGCAGCCGATGGATTTATCGAGCTTCACGTCCTTCCATACGCCCGTATTAAATTCCTGACGCATCTTGATATTGGCGCCAAAGCCGCCGGTAGCGATCACGACTGCACCGGCATCCACGGTAATCTTGCGGCCGAAGTTCTCAGCCATCACACCCTTGATCCGGCCGTCAGCCTTGATGAGATCGGTCACCTTGGTGTCCGTCATTACTTTGATGGCGCCGTTGGTTTCACCGATCACCTGCTCAAACGTGCGAATGTAGGTGTTGCCAGAAGGAGTGGCCGGATAGTGGCTGCGCTGCCAAAGAGCGCCCGTGGCCGTACCGATCTCATCCTTAAACTTGACGCCGAGGTCTTCGAGCCAATCGACCGAATTCATTGAGTTTTCGGTGAGGTAGTGCACCAATGCGGGTGTGCCCTTGTTGTGGCCGCCCTTGATCGTTTGGTCATAGAACTTAGCAACGCTGTCCTCAATGCCCTGACGGCCCTGACGAACCGGGTCAACCGCGTTAAGCGCACCTTCGCTCACATTGGTCGAGCCGCCCACAAAACCCAGTTTTTCAAGGACGAGAACGTGCTTGGCACCGGCCTGATAAGCCGAGATAGCTGCCGCAAGACCGGCTCCGCCGCCGCCCACGACGACCACATCAGCCTGATACTTGGCTTCAACGGCCGGATGCTGCTCAACATGCTTCGTGAGCGCCGTCATATCGCCGCCCGCCTGCTTCAAACAATCCTTGACGCCCTGCATCAGCGCAAAGCTCGAAATCGTAGCGCCCGTCACGGCATCCACGCCCACCGACTGATGATCGAGAATTTTCTTGCTCACAATGTCGAGCGCAACTCGGCCGACGCCGATCGTCTCAAGATTCTTAGAGTAATCGATCTTTTCGATGCGGTTCTTCCCGACGATCACCTGCACGGTGAGTGGTGCATTGTGGCCGTTGACCTGTGCAGTATAAGTGCCGGGTTTGAAGGTGCTCGGCGCGGTCTGAGCCGCTTCGCTCGCTGACGCCAGTCCGGAAACACCCATCAATGCCGCGGCAGCGGCAAACGCCACCGCTTTTAATTGCATGCTTTTACGCATTATTCCTCCCTTCTCTGTGATCCATCGACGGCGCAGGAGGCGCCGTTCTTTTCATCCGCAGACCACAGAAGCGTGAGCATCGGCGCTGCCGATACTCAACTTTTGCGAGGCTAAGCAGAACTATTCGTACTCAACAGAGGGATTAACGCTTAGGGTGAAATTCGTACTACTTGAAAACAAAAATGCTTACAAGCTTCGTATACATATCACGACAATATTGTTCTCGGTCAGCGCAGCTGACAGCGCTTCAGTTCAGCGGGCGGGGTCTGAAAAAACGGATGCGAACGGGAGGAAAGCAGACAAGGATTCTGAAGCTCCTGAGGCTTTAAGCGAACGGCCCAAAGAAACGCTCCGAGCGTTTTAGTTTTCTTTGCGTTTTGGCGGAGGTCACTCAGCTTCAGTACCGCAACGCGATCGGTCTGAGGATCCACGGCCGCAAACCGCCCCCCTCCGAGCCAAATACCGGCAGACTGCGGTTCATCGTGCTCACCAAAGAACACCAGGTCTCCGGCTTTGAGCTCCGTGCCGTCTCGCCCGCCCGAGAGCGGTGCGCCCAAACGTGCCAGGCGATCGATATCGCCTGGAGCCAGGAGGTCATGCATGCGAAGCACCACGACGGGAAGCGGCGCGCCTAAGACTTCGGCTTTGCTGCCGACCAATCCTTCGGCTGAAGTCGCAAGCGCCTTGAGATAGGCCGAAGGGCTGCTGCGGCGAAGCTCCTCTTCGCGCTGCTGCCACGCAGAGACATCCTCCAGCGCCGTGCCTGCCGCCTTGGCCTTGCGGCCGTCGGGCAAAAGCACCTCCCAATAATCGGGTTGATGTTCGAGCTGATAGAGCTGAATGCCCGCTCCGGCAAAGACAAGGGCATCACCGTTTTCCGGACGAAGTTCTGTGTTGGGCCGGCGCATAACTGCGGCATTCTGACGATTCCAAGACACAAATGCCATGTCATTCTTGAGCGCCAGCCAACTTTCTGAAATCCATCCGAGCCGGCCGTCCAGGCACTGTACCAGCGCCCAGCCCGGGGCCTCTGAAGCGATCGCCGAAGTCCGCTTCAGGATTCTCACCCGCTCTCCCAAAACAACTGTGCGCACCGTCCGCTCTGTACGACCTGCCGTTTTCGGATCAAGATCCATGAGTTCGGCGCTGCCAACTTTCACAATACCCCAAGTCATCAAATCCAAAGACTTCGGTTCGGGCACTTGATCCACGGCAGACTCAAACGACAATCCTTGGCGAGCGGCGGCCGCAAAGAACTTAGCGAGCAGCGCGGGTTCTGCTGATATCCCCGTAACAGCAGCCGCTCCGGGAAGCCGGGAAACCGCAGGACCAAATTGAAGCGCCAAAAGATCCACTCGATAGTCGAGCGCTTCGGCGTCCGCAAAATTCTTCCAAAGCGCGGCAGCGCGCTCTTCGGAAGAGGCCTCACCCGGCGCCGGTACGTTGGCCGCATAGTCCGCCGAAACGGAAAGCTGAGCAGCCGCGCAGGCTGATTCACTCCCCAAAACGGCAAGTGTCAGCGTCAGCAAAAGCCCGCCCAAAATAAAGCGGGAGTCCGCGCTCGATCGGTTTGAAGCAAAAGCCATATTCGTTCTCCAGCGCCTTGAGTCTTCCGTCATTTTCGGATAAAGATTTTGGAAAATCAGCCTTTGATCAGCTGATTTCGCGGGCAGCAGCCGGCAGCAGCAACGTCACGCGCGTGCCGCCGATCGGGCTTGCCCGTTCTACCTTTACTTCCGCACCGATGCGGGCTGCGCGCTCGGCCATGATTGAGAGGCCGACATGCTGTCCCTTGCGAGCTTCCACCACATCGTTGTCAATGCCGACGCCATCGTCAACGATGCTCACCTTAAGGTCGTCGTTATTCTGGATCGTCACGGTGACACTGGTGGCCTGAGCATGTTTACGCACATTGGAGAGCGCTTCCTGAATGATGAAGATCACCTGAAGCTTCTGGCGAGGCGTGAGCTTGGGGCCGTCGCCCGTTGCCCGCAGACGCGCTGAAACATGAGACTGCCCCTCAAAACGGTCAATCACAGTCTGCACGCCCTGAAGGAAGCCTTCGCTGTGCACGCGCTCACGGAAATTAAGGAGCAGCTCCCGCACATCCTGATAGCACTCCTGCACCCCCGTCTGAATGGCCGAAAGCGACTCGTCGCGAAGCGCATCATCTTTATTTTTGATGGCTTCCGAGAGGAACTGTACCTGCAGATTGAGGTACGAGAGCGCCTGCGCAATCGAATCATGCAGCCCCTGGGCCAGAAGCTGACGCTCCTGAACGACCGCAAACTGTCGTTCACGCTCAATCAGGCGCTGATTGTCAATGGCCACGCCCAAATGCGTCGAGAAGCTCTCGAGAAGCTGAATCATCTGCGAGGAAAGTTCCGGCGCATCCCGGAAAAGCAGCATGTAGACGCCGATAGACTCGGAAACACTTCGGACCTTAAAGCAATAGGCCGTTGAGAACCCCGCACGAGCAAGCACGACGGCGAGCGGCCGCTGATCATTTTCAAGCCGCACGCGCACCGGATAATTTTTTTGCAGCACCGTACGGCTGATGGAATCCTCAAAAGCCATTTCCGCGGCTTCATGAATATCGCTCGGCCTCAATCCGCTCGCCGCAGCAATATTGACCGCTCCCTGCTTGGCGTCGACCAATGTCACAAGACACGCATCTGCTTCGGTATAGCGCACGATGCGTTCGACAAACCCTTCCGTCAGCTCCTCCATGCCGCGCTGCTGCGAGAAGAAGGATGTGATTTCATAAAGCTGCGCCAAATGACGATTCTTTTCCTCGACAGAAGCCGTCTTTTCGGCCACTTTCTGCTCAAGGTTGTTGTAGAGGTCTTCAAGTCGATCCGCCATGCGGTTGAAGCCCTGAGCAATGCGCCCGATTTCGTCTTCGCTTCGAGGCGTCACGCGCGCCGTCAGATCTCCGCCGGAGAGTCGGTTGATGCCTTCGCCGAGTTCATTGATGGGACGAATCACCCAGCGCCAGAGGAGAAGCATAATCGCAAAGAGACTGCCGATCGCCAGCACAATCAGGAGCATCTGCAGATAGCGAAGCTGCCACAAATACCCGCTTCGCCACTCTTCAATGCGGTGCGCAAGATTCGTTGCTTCATCCAGAAAACTGCTGAGTGCATACTCGTCAACAGGCTTCCCAAGCTCTCTCGCACGCACAAACATGGGTTCGATACTGCCGCGCCAGCGCCCTTCAAGGAGGTCGAGCTTGTCGGCAATATCGGGCTCTCGCGGCAGCAGGAGCGGCTTCCAGCTGTCGCCGCTGCGAACGTTCTTAAAGCCGTCGAGCATCGCCTGAAGTTCTTTGTCGAAATCGAGCCGCGACGAGCCCGTCTGCGAAAAGTACGCTGCTCTATAAGCATGAAGGCGCAGTTCGCCCACTGCGTATTTAGCCGATGCGCTTGCCTCAAGTTCCCAGTTAACGAGCATCGTCCAGGCAATCGACCCGGAAACAAAGCTCACCCAAAGAAGCGTGAGAACGAGAAGACGAGCCGAAAGGCTTTTAAAGTACTTCAGGATGAACATGAGGCGCTGCGCCGAGCCCTGCGGCTCGGCGGGAATTGTAGATTGGCACAAACCGCAGATTAGAGAAGCGTTGGATCTTCGTCCACTACTTCAAGCGTCAAACCGTCGTCTGTCTTAACACTGTCAGACGGAGCTCCGCCAGCTGTGTCCGACCCATCCGCGGAATTCGTTGATTCAAGGGGCAGCCCCACAATATGTTCGGCCTTCCAAGAGAGCGCAAGCACCTTGCCGCGGCGGGCACGATGGAGCGTTGCGCCGCTCAGGATGCGCTTGGAAATCTGCGCCTCTCGCGCTTTGCCGCCTCGACCGGTGCCAGTAACGATTGCCCCGCGGTCATCCACCAGCGCGACAGATACAAGCGATTCGCCCGGCTCAAGCGTCATGAAGCTCATGCCTTTGCCGCCGGAGGCCGTCACGCGGACTTCCTTCAAGGGGAATACCAAGAGTCGATTGGACGACGACAAGCAGGCAATGAGCTGCTCGCCCTGCGCCGCTTTGAGGGGCAGTTCAATCGGCGGCAGAAGCGACTCGCCTTCGCCTAACGTTACGAAATCGCGGCCAGCCTTTAAACGCGTCGACACGTCCGAAGCCTTCAGCACCATACCCTTGCCGCCGGAAGTCACAATCACCGCAGCGGCATTCGGATCCGCCGAAATCCAGCCTGCCGGCTGAGCGCCTTTAGGCAAATCAACGAAGGCCGAAAGGGGCGAACCATCGCCGCGGCCGCCCGGCAGTGCAGAGACGGCAAGCGTATAGACGCGGCCCGCCTGATCCAAGAACGAAATCTGACTGCTCGACCGGCACTCGATCGTCGCTTCAAGTCCGTCACCCGTCTTAAAGCTCATGAGCGAGCAGTCGTGACCATGACCCGTACGGGCGCGCAGGAAGCCTTTGCGGGAAATGACGACCGTTACGGGTTCATCTGCCGTCTGCACTTCGTGCGCCGCCTGTTCGGCCTCTTCAACCACCGTACGGCGAGGATCGGCAAAACTCTTGGCCGCCGCTTCGATTTCCTTGGCCGTCTGGCGCTTCAGTGCGCCGTCACTGCCGAGAATTTTCTCGAGTCCGGCACGTTCTTTGGCGAGCTGCGCGAGCTCTTTCTCAATGGCAATGGCCGCCAAGCGGGCAAGCTGCTTCAAGCGAATTTCAAGAATATCGTCGGCCTGACGGTCCGTGAGCCCAAACTCTTTGATGAGATCGGCCTTCGGATCATCTGCATTGCGAATAATGGCAATCACGCGGTCAATATTGAGGAGCACAAGCGACCGGCCTTCCAACACGTGAATGCGGTCGAGCACCTTCTCCAAACGCGCCTCTGAACGCCGGCGAACAACCGCCAGCCGAAATGCGATCCAATCCTGCAGAATTTCGAGCAGGCCTTTTTGCCGGGGCTTGCCGTCCAGTCCCAGCATCACAAGGTTCACCGGCACGTTGCTTTCGAGGTCGGTTTCCGAAAGCAGGTAATTCACGAACTCATCGCGATCGACCTTGCTCGTTTTCGGTTCAAACACGAGGCGCACGTCGACGGACTTGCCCGACTCGTCGCGCACATTGTCGAGCAGTGAAAGCATCGCGCTCTTGGCCTGCTGCTGCTTGGCCGAAAGCGTCTTTTTATCCTTCTTGGGACGCGGATTCGAAATCTGCTCAATGCGGTCCAGAATCGAACGCGCAGAAGCGGCCGGCGGGAGCTCATCAATCACGAGCTGCCACTGACCGCGCGCCAGATCTTCAAAGTGCCAGCGAGCACGAACACGGAGCTTGCCGCGTCCCGAACGGTAGATGGCGCGGATTTCATCCTTAGGCGTAATAATCTGACCGCCGCAAGGGAAGTCCGGGGCCGGCATCAGCTCCAGGATCTCATTTAAATCCGCGTCGGGATTCTCCAAAAGCCGCACGCAGGCCGCAGCGACTTCGCCCAGATTGTGCGGAGGGATCTCGGTCGCCATACCAACAGCAATGCCCGACGAACCGTTCAGCAGCACAAACGGCAGCTTGGCAGGCAGCTCCACCGGTTCCTGAAAATTGCCGTCGTAATTGGGCTGAAAATCCACAGACCCCAGATCCACTTCTTCGAGCAAGAGCTGCGAAATGGGCGTGAGACGAGTTTCCGTATAACGCATCGCCGCTGCCGAGTCGCCGTCGCGGGAACCGAAATTGCCTTCGGCCACAAGGAGCGGATAGCGAAGCGAAAAGGTCTGAGCCATGCGCACCAGGGCGTCATACACCGACTGGTCACCGTGCGGATGATATTTGCCGAGCACGTCACCCACAATACGGGCGCTTTTGACGCTTCTGCCCTCAAATTTCAGCCCCATCCGGTACATGTCTATCAGGATGCGGCGCTGGACAGGTTTTTGCCCGTCGGTCACTTCCGGAAGCGCTCGGCTCTTCACCACCGACATGGCGTATTCAAGATAAGCCTGTGAAGCATAGCGGGCAAGCGTGAGCGCTCCGTCCTCTTCGGCCGGACCGACTGTAGCTGCACCGACAGCCATCTCTTCAGTGGCGGCTTCCTCGGGTGATTCCTCAGAAGCATCGTCCGGCGACGGAGCAGCATCATCAGCATCGAGCTCATCCGTTTCCGGCGGTTCAGAGCCGTCTGGCTGCTTTGCCGCCTCCGGTGTTTCGGGGGCCTCTGCCGCATCGTCGTCCGCAGCCTTTTCCTGAATCGCCGCAGCCCCTTGAGACTGCTTAGACGGATCCAGTTCCGGCACATCAGCATTCAAGTCGCCAAAAAGGGAGTCGTGCTCAAAATCGTCTTTCTTCATGCTTCATACAGACGGGTTCGTCAATGCCGCCCCAGTCTTTCACTTCTTTCGTTTAACCGCTTTTTTCGGGACCGTTTTTAAACATCGAGCTCTGCTCGGTCACCATAGGCTTCCATCCAGAGGCGGCGCCCCGTCACCTGACGTTCCCCCATCAAGGTTTGCATGACCGTTCGGGTATCCGCTTCGGAAATACTTCCGAAAGCAACGGGGAGGAGCTTTCGCGTATCGGGAGCCAGCGTTGTCTCCGCGAGCTGCTCAGCTTTCATTTCACCCAAACCCTTGAAGCGTGAAATGGAGAGCTGCTCCTCGGTGAATCCCTCCTTTTTGAGAGACTCCAGCGTGCGCGACAGTTCGCGCTCGTCCAGACAATAGATCTTGCGATCGGGTTTGCGGCCTTTCTTCGGCGCATCAACGCGAAAGAGCGGCGGCATGGCGACATACACGTGACCCAATTCAATAAGCTTCGGGAAGTGCTTCAAGAAGAGCGTCAGAAGGAGCACTTGAATGTGAGAGCCGTCCACGTCCGCGTCCGACAGGATGCAGATCTTTCCATAACGCAGCCCCTTCAAATCCGGTTCACCGTCCCTGTGATGCGGATCCACCCCGATGGCGAGCGCAATGTCATGAATCGTGTCGGAGCGAAAGAGTTCGCCGCCCTCGACTTCCCAGGTATTGAGGATCTTGCCGCGAAGCGGCAGCACTGCCTGAAATTCCTTGTCGCGCCCCTGCTTGGCAGAGCCGCCGGCAGAATCCCCTTCAACGATGAAGAGTTCGTTGCGCGTAATGTCGCTCGACTCACAGTCGGTGAGTTTGCCCGGCAATACCGCCACCGTGCTTGCGCGGCGGCGTTCGTATTTCGCAGCCTGACGCTGACGCGCCTGCGCCTGCGAAATGATGTGCTCAACGAGCTTTTTGCCTTCGTCGGCGTGGTCATTCAGCCAGAATTCAAACTGCGGACGTACGAACCCGCCCACGAGCTTCACTGCATCACGGCTCGTGAGTTTTTCCTTCGTCTGTCCTTGAAACTGAGGATCGAGCGACTTTGTTGAAAGTACAAAATTAACGCGTGAAAAGACGTCTTCGGCGAGAATTTTCACGCCCTTTGGCTGCAGCCCATGGGCATCCATGAAAGCACGGACAGCTTGAAAGAGACCGTCCTTCAATCCCGCTTCATGCGTGCCGCCCTGCGGCGTTGGAATAAGGTTCACATAGCTTTCGCGCGTGAGCGGTCCTTCCGCCGTCCACACCACCACCCAAGAGGCGCCTTCGCCCGGCGAAAAGCTTTCGGAATCTTCATCAGCAAAGCCTGAAGCTTCAAACGGTTCAATAAGACTTTCGCCCTTGATTTCCGAGAGCAGATATTCCTTTAAGCCTCCCGAATATTTCCAATGCGCTTCCGTCCCGGTGATTTTGTTGACATAGTCCACTTCGCATCCCGGAAGGAGCACCGCCTTCGAGCGCAGAAGACGGACCAATGCCGGTTCAGGAATAACCGGACTGTCAAAATACTTCGGATCGGGCCAGACCGTTACGCGCGTGCCCGTGCGCGACTTCGGGCGAGAGCTTTTCTTGATTTCCAAGGGTTCAGACACGAACCCGTCGCGAAAGCCCATCGTTGCTTCTTGGCCGTCGCGCCAAACAGTCACCACTAAATGCTTGGAAAGCGCGTTGGTTACCGAAACACCTACACCATGAAGGCCGCCCGCAAACGTGTAGGGGCCGCTTCCATCGGCCTTGGCGAACTTGCCGCCGGCATGGAGCCGCGTAAAAACAATCTCCAGCACCGGCGCGTGTTCTTCTGGATGCATGCCGGTAGGAATACCTCGGCCATCATCCTCCACCGTCACTGATCCGTCCGCGGCCACCTCAACAGAGATTCTTTTGCCGTAGCCCGCGAGCACTTCGTCGCTTGCGTTGTCAATCACCTCCTGAATGATGTGGAGGGGATTGTCAGTCAGCGTGTACATACCCGGGCGCTGCTTGACAGGCTCTAACCCTTTCAGCACGCGAATAGCCTCTACGCCGTATTCTTCTTTTTTCGCCATCTTCACAAACAAAATGCAGCCGGAGATTCAGAGGAAAGCGCTTACACTGCTTTCGTCCGATCGAACCAGTACTGAATAAAAGGAGAGTCGAGGTTGATCGAGTTTCACCGGTCAGCCTTCTGCAACGCTTCCACTTCAGCAGCAAGCAGACTCAAAGAGCTTGCTGCGCAGGAAGCTGCGAGGAGGACCATGCATTGTTTGATCCTCTTTGAGACTCACAAATATATATTCTAGCAATTGAAGTCACCAGACTAAATAGCAACGCTATCCGTGCTGACACCCCAAAAAGCCATTTCTTTGCGGCTTATCCCATTCAAAAGACCCAACGCTAACTGAAGGTGTACGCCAAGCTATCCAAACGCACTGTCAGCACTAGATTGATAATGCTGCAGAGCTTGTTGGATTATCTATCCAGTGAAGCGCGAAAAAATATTGCGCCTCATACTGCCGGATGCAGACCGCAATGCCCGCAATGTGAGTATCAAAAGTTCTGTTCAGATCGAGTTCGCGAAGTAAACAATCACTTCACATAATAATTAAATAAAAAACTTCGTTTCTTCGATCTGACTAAAAACGGGATTTTATCAAAACAAACAGATATCTACTATCAAATAGTGGCTGTATTAAAACAGAAATCATAACGCCACGAACTATTGCTTTTAAACGGATCCTCAACGAGCACACAAGTACATATTCTTGCAATTGCCACCAATCGTCAAAACTGTCAAGGGTTTCGTGAAAATGGGCATAACACCCAATTCGTATGAGATCGGGACGCCAAAATGCTGAAACGCTTATCGACGGGACTGACGGGAGGAAGAATGTTTCGGATTGACGACAGCACTAGCGCTGTGTTGCATAAAAATTAAAAATGCCTCCAGCCTACTTGCAGAATGATTTCGGAGATTTGTGAAGTCTAATCTGGGGAAAACACCATTCAATCATCATGACACAATCTCCGTATCACGACCTTGTTCAATCAGTATGTTTTCTGTCAAACTGACTGTTTGTAAGATTAATTTAACTCTGTAATTCCATCTGCCTTAGGAGTTCCTCATGACGCAATCGGAACGACGCTTTTCATGTTCCATCGGCATTGATATGGGTGCCAAATATACCGGTGTGTTTTATGCACTGTTTGACCGCGAAGAACTCCCCACCAATTTGAACTCTAAAGCGATGACCCTGGTTATGCCGGAAACGGGGCCTCGCTACGTTCAGGCTCAACGTACCGCAGTCCGTCACCGCTTGCGCGGCCAGAAGCGTTATACCCTGGCTCGCAAACTTGCTTTTCTCGTTGTTGACGACATGATGAAAAAACAGGAGAAACGCTTAACTGACGAGGAATGGAAACGCGGCAGAGAAGCTTTAAGCGGTTTGCTTAAGCGTCGAGGTTATTCCAGACCCAATGCTGATGGGGAAGATTTGACGCCGCTTGAAAATGTACGTGCGGATGTTTTTGCCGCTCATCCGGCCTTCAGTACATATTTCAGTGAAGTGCGTTCTCTGGCTGAGCAATGGGAGGAATTTACTGCCAACATTGGTAATGTTGAAAAGTTTCTTGGCGATCCGAATATACCGGCCGACAAGGAATTTATAGAATTTGCTGTTGCCGAAGGACTCATTGATAAAACAGAGAAAAAAGCATACCAGAGTGCCCTCTCAACCATGCGAGCCAATGCGAATGTATTGACTGGATTGCGTCAGATGGGCCATAAACCCCGCCGTGAATACTTCCAGGCCATCGAGGCAGATCTCAAAAAAGATTCGAGATTAGCGAAGATCTGCGAAGCTTTTGGTGGCGCAGACCGCCTCGCTCGACTTCTCGGCAACCTCTCAAATCTGCAGCTGCGGGCAGAACGGTGGTACTTCAATGCGCCCGATATCATGAAAGATCGCGGTTGGGAGCCGGAGCGCTTTAAAAAAACACTCGTACGTGCCTTCAAATTTTTCCATCCCGCAAAAGATCAGAATAAGCACCACCTTGAGTTAATCAAGCAAATAGAGAATTCCGAAGACATCATTGAAACGCTCTGCACGCTAGATCCTAACCGCACGATCCCGCCTTACGAAGATCAAAATAACCGTCGCCCACCGCTAGATCAGACACTTCTGCTGAGTCCCGAGAAATTAACACGGCAGTACGGCGAAATCTGGAAAACGTGGTCAGCCCGTTTAACGAGCGCCGAGCCGGCACTTGCCCCGGCAGCAGAAATCTTGGAACGCTCAACGGATCGAAAATCGCGTGTGGCTGTGAACGGTCATGAACCTCAGCCGACATTGGCGTACCAACTTTCCTATGCACTGCAGCGCGCCTTTGATCGCAGTAAGGCGCTTGATCCCTATGCACTTCGTGCTTTAGCAGCAGGCAGCAAGAGCAATAAGCTCACAAGCGCTCGAACGGCTTTAGAAAACTGCATTGGCGGACAAAATGTGGAGAAGTTCCTCGACTGTGCTCGGCGCTACTACCAAGAAGCAGATGACGCCAAGGTTGGGCTGTGGTTTGATAATGCAGATGGTCTTCTTGAGCGGTCAGATCTCCATCCGCCAATGAAAAAGAAAATTTTACCGTTGCTTGTTGCCAATATTCTGCAGACGGATGAAACTACTGGACAGAAATTTCTTGATGAAATCTGGCGTAAGCAAATAAAAGGCCGTGAAACAGTGGCTTCTCGCTGTGCGCGCATCGAAACGGTTCGCAAGAGTTTTGGCGGATATTTCAATACTGCCTATAATACAGCACAGTACAGAGAAGTCAATAAATTACCCAAAAATGCACAGGACAAAGAACTTCTGACAATTCGTGATAGAGTTGCTGAAACTGCAGATTTTATTGCAGCAAACCTGGGGTTGAGTGATGAACAAAAGCGTAAGTTTGCCAACCCTTTCTCTCTCGCTCAGTTCTATACGCTCATTGAAACTGAAGTGAGCGGTTTCTCCGCCACAACACTTGCTGTTCACCTTGAAAATGCCTGGCGCATGACAATAAAAGACGCCGTAATCAATGGAGAAACAGTACGCGCTGCGCAGTGTTCTCGGTTGCCAGCAGAAACTGCTAGACCATTCGACGGGCTGGTGCGTCGTCTCGTTGACCGTCAGGCCTGGGAAATCGCTAAGCGCACGTCAACCGACATTCAGAGCAAGGTGGACTTCAGCAATGGCATTGTTGAAGTGTCCATTTTTGTTGAAGAGAACAAATTTGAGTTCTCGGCATCAGTTGCAGACCTCAAAAAGAACAAGCGTGTCAAAGACAAGATGTTGTCTGAAGCTGAAAAACTCGAAACGCGCTGGCTGAACAAAAACGAACGCATTAAGAAAGCCAGTCGGGGAATCTGCCCCTATACAGGAGACCGCCTGGCTGAAGGCGGAGAAATTGACCATATTCTGCCGCGAAGTTTGATCAAAGACGCTCGAGGCATCGTGTTTAATGCTGAACCCAATCTCATCTACGTCTCTTCTCAAGCCAATCAAATCAAGAAGAATCAGCGCTACAGCCTTTCAGATCTGAAAGCTAAATACCGGAATGAAATCTTCAAGACCAGCAACATTGCTGCAATTACTGCAGAGATTGAGGATGTTGTCACCAAGCTGCAGCAAACGCACCGCTTGAAGTTCTTTGATCTTTTAAATGAACATGAGCAGGACTGTGTTCGACATGCCCTCTTTCTGGATGATGGCAGCGAAGCTCGCAATGCGGTGCTCGAACTGCTCGCAACTCAGAGAAGAACGCGTGTCAACGGCACGCAGATTTGGATGATTAAAAATCTTGCCAATAAAATCAGGGAAGAACTACAGGACTGGTGCAGAACAACAAATAACCGACTGCATTTTCAAGCTGCCGCAACGGATGTCTCGACCGCTAAAAACCTGAGACTCAAATTAGCGCAAAATCAGCCGGACTTTGAAAAGCCAGACATTCAGCCTATCGCTTCTCATTCCATTGATGCACTATGTTCGTTTGCCGTCGGTTCTGCAGATGCCGAGCGAGATCAAGATGGCTTTGACTATCTTGATGGCAAAGCTGTATTGGGACTCTATCCGCAGTCCTGCGAAGTGATTCGCTTGCAGGCAAAACCACAGGAAGAAAAATCTCACTTTGACAGTGTCGCCATTTTTAAAGAAGGCATCTACGCTGAACAATTTCTGCCGATTTTTACGCTCAACGGAAGAATCTGGATTGGCTATGAAACACTCGATTCCAAGGGTGAACGCTGTGGTGCCATTGAAGTTTCAGGTAAGAAACCCGAGGAATTACTCTCGATGCTTGCCCCATTCTTCAACAAACCAGTTGGAGATTTATCAGCGCATGTCACTTATCGAATCCAGAAAAAACCGGCCTACGAATTCCTTGCCAAGGCTGCTCTGCAGCCGCTGTCGGCAGAGGAAAAACGCCTAGCCGCGCTTCTTGATGCTCTTCGTTACTGCACTTCACGTAAGAGCCTCATGAGCCTCTTTATGGCTGCAAATGGAAAATCGCTCAAAAAACGAGAAGATGTGCTCAAACCCAAACTTTTCCAACTTAAGGTTGAACTCAAAGGAGAAAAAGCATTCAAACTTAATGGTTCATTGACGCTACCCGTAAAGCAAGATTGGCTCCTTATATGTGATTCTCCTGAATTGGTCGATGCCTTCGGTAAACCTTGTAGTGCGGATGAATTGACCTCCAAACTTGCACGAATTTGGAAGCGCCGTGTGATGCGGGATCTCGCCCACGCACCTGTACGGCGAGAATTCAGTTTGCCCGCCATTGACAATCCCTCCGGAGGCTTCCGTATTCGCCGTACAAATCTGTTCGGCAATGAGCTTTATCAAGTTCATGCAATCAATGCGAAAAAATATCGCGGTTTTGCATCTGCAGGCAGCAATGTTGATTGGGCAAATGGGATCCTTTTTAACGAGCTTCAGCACGAAAATTTAACAGAATGCGGCGGACGATTTATTACTTCAGCCGACGTAACTCCGATGTCTGAGTGGAGAAAAGTTGTGACCGAAGATAACCTCCGCATATGGATCGCTCCAGGCACCGAGGGACGACGCTATGTGCGTGTTGAAACAACGTTTATCCAAGCGAGCCACTGGTTTGAACAAAGTGTTGAAAATTGGGCTATCACATCTCCGTTGTCATTACCAGCCTCTTTCAAAGTCGACAAACCAGCTGAATTCCAAAAGGCTGTTGGAACAGAGCTTTCTGAACTACTTGGTCAGCCGCGTTCGGAGATCTTCATTGAAAGCGTCGGCAATGCTAAGCACATTCGATTCTGGTACATCGTTGTGTCCAGCAATAAGAAGATGAACGAAAGCTACAACAACGCATCTAAATCATGAGGTATTTAACCGTTTCTTCTTTTGGTACGGCACTCGGACTTTCAGGAGAACGACTTGTTGTTCATGAAGCGGATGGACGCACGTGGGAGACTGCTCTTTCAAGACTGCGCACCATCCGCATTGAGAAAAAAGGTATCAGTATCTCCACAAATCTGATGCTCGCCTGTGCAGCGAGGGGCATTCGAATGTTCCTCGTTGATTGGCGTGGCGTGGGGGTCGTTGCCTTAAGTGGTCTCCATCAACATGCTGTCGTCAACATACGCGAAGCGCAGTTTCAGGCAATTCACTCCTCTCAAGGCCGCATCATCGCAGCAGAGATGATCGTCGCCAAGATTCGCAATCAGCGCACTGTACTTTTATATTTTTGGAAGTACCTCAATAAGAGTGCTCCGGAGAAGGCGGAAAAACTGAGAGAAGCTGCCGACACCATAGCTAATATTGTGACGAAAACAAAAGCAGAAATTGAAAATCTTCAAACTTGGGATGAAGGGATATGGTCGACTGTTCTGATGGGTTATGAAGGTGCAGCTGCAACGCTTTATTGGCAAGCACTTCGCACAGCAGAATTAGTGCCCGAAACCTTCCTCACTCGAGAAGGTCGAGGCTCCGTCGAAATCGTCAATGCGGCACTCAATTACGGCTACGCGATTCTGCAGAGCTACATCTGGTCCGCGCTTGATAATGCTGGATTTGAACTTTATGCAGGGTTCCTTCACCGTCGACGTCCTGGGAAACCTTCTTTAGTACTCGATGTTATGGAAGAGTATCGAGCATGGGTTGTCGATCGAAACATCATCAAACTTCGGTCAATGCTTAAAAATTCAAAGCGTGGCCTTACACAGGAAATCAAAAGTGCCATTGTCAATGCTATCGATGAGACGATGGCAAATGCTGTGAGTTGGCAAGGCAAAAGCGTTCGCCTTGAAAATGCTTTGCAGCGACAGGCGTATCGCCTTGCCGGTACAGTTGTTGACGGTAAACGTTACAAAAGCATTCGCTTTAGATGGTAGGAAACGCTCGTCATGTCAATCTACGCAAAGTATCTGGTCTGTTATGACGTTTCGAGCAACTCCCGCAGAAAAAAGTTCTCCGACGCTCTAAAGGATCTAGGCCTAGTCTCAATGCAAGGTTCCGTATTCTACGGCGACCTCAAGCCAGCTGAAGTGCGAGCTTTAGCAAGAAAAGCTGCAGAACTCCTAGATCCGAAGGAAGATAAATGTTTCTGGTTTCCCTGTCGCTTAGAAGTCAAAGACATTCAAAAATGCATCGGCTACGACGATTGGTCCTTTGCTGAAGTGGACGGCCATGGAACAATTTAACCTCCCCGTATCAATGCTGCGTCAACACTGTTTTTGTCCTCGCATTCCTTTCTTTCAACTCATGCGCGGCATTCAACCTGTTGGACCGATGTGGCTGCAGCAAGGACTGAATCATCATGTTCGAGAAGAGATGCTCGCAAAACGTCGAAAACTATCTCGATTTGGTATTTCTCCACAGAGTTTTCGATTTTTTGAAGATATCAAGTTATACAACGATAGCTTGGGACTTCACGGTATCTGTGACGGCGCTATTTTCACTGAGAATGAAGTGATCCCTCTTGAATTTAAGTTATCAGAAGTCAGTCCACCAATGGGCGCCAGACTACAGTTAGCTGCTTACGCAATGCTGCTTGAATATCAGGAAAAGATAAAAATATCAAGGGGTTTTGTGCTTTATGGCCAGAAAGGTCATACCCTGGAGGTTACAGTAGACATCAAATTACGAGCTGAAGTTCTTACTGTGGCAAATCTAATAAGAGAAGCCTGTAAAAAGGCTATCGTGCCTCATACAGCAGCTACGGAATCGCAATGCGCGCAATGTGAGTATCAAAATTTCTGTGCAGATCGATTCTAAGAAGTGAATACTTACTTCTAAGTAAGTAAATGAAAACCTCATTCTTTGGTCTAATCAAAGAATGAGGTTTTATATCAAAATATCCGGATATCTACTACTAGATAGTGGCCGGATTCAATCTTAGCTTTAGGGGATTTCAGCTCACCCGAAGGTGATTTCCTATAGCTCATAGCATTATGATCTCTAATCAGTATCTTACGATGTATTTTCGAAAATTACAAGGTTTTTTTTATCAATCTGAGTATTTTCGAAGTATGGCACTCTGCAGATAGTTGCAAAAACCTTATAAATCAATGTGTAAGTTAGGGGGCAGAGATCATAACGCTACGAGCTATAGCACTGAAAC
>UMEX01034525.1_pt1 | contig 18505 bp, 12 predicted proteins | sample 1964871 | NCBI WGS metagenome assembly UMEX01 (sample SAMEA4836032, study PRJEB28245) | human gut metagenome | biome: gut microbiome; material: fecal sample | place: Denmark | collected 2008
GCAAGTTCCAAACGGGGAAAGTCTCAAATTTGGCGTATCCCGCTCTCGTTCCGCGCTTGTTTTCATTGTAGAGCTGGCTCAGGCATACGGCCATCTTGCCGCTTCCAGGGCCCGGCGCTGTGACGATGACGAGGGGGCGTTCCGTTTCCACGAAATCGTTTTTCCCGAAGCCTTCGTCGGAGGCGATGAGTTTCACGTTGTGTGGATAACCCTCGATGAGGTAGTGACAATATGTCTTGATGCCGTCGCGTTCAAGGCGTTGCTTAAACTGCATGGCGGCAGGTTGTCCGTTGTAGTGGGTGATGACCACGGAGCCGACCATGAAGCCTCTGTTTTGAAATTCGCCTCTCAGTCGCAGCACGTCTTCATCGTAGGTGATGCCGAGGTCGGCGCGTTTCTTGTTTTTCTCAATGTCGGTCGCACTGATGACGATGACGATTTCAATGCTGTCGCTCAGTTTCTGAAACATGCGCAACTTGCTGTCGGGCAGGAAACCCGGCAACACGCGGCTGGCGTGGTGGTCGTCGAAGAGCTTGCCGCCCAATTCCAAATACAGTTTACCGTCAAACTGGGAAATTCTCTCCTTGATGTGTTCGGATTGAATTTTCTGGTACTTCTCGTTGTCAAATCCTATGTTCATGATGTCGTGTCACTATAATTTCTATGCAAAGTTACAGCAAAGTCGCCGCAATACAAAATCCTCTTGAATGTGTTTTTTTCGAGATGCGATTTTTTTTATTACATAAAGGCGGTACGGGCAATTTGCCTATACCGCCTTTTGCTGTATTTAGTAATGGTGAAACGGTTTCACCGTTATTTAGTGGAATTATCAATTAACCTTGATGACAAAGTCGGCGCAATCTTTTGGGACAGAAATACCTTCGATAGACTTTTTGCCCTTCACTTTTTTGATTCGCAGTTTCTCGCCAGTGGTCAGCACCACGGCCTCTTTGCCTTTGCATCCAGCAGGCAGTTCGTCAATCCTCGTGACATCGTTTTTGAGGATGTGCATATAGAACGTCTGTCCGTTTCTTGTTGACACGATGCTGTCGCCGCCTTGCGGATAAGTCACACCGTCTGTGCCGTAGATGGCCTCTCCGTTGGCTTTCAGCCATGCGCCCATCTCGTGCAGTCTTTCAACCGCCGTTTTCGGCAAATTGCCGTCGGGCTGAGGGCCGATGTTCATCAGCAGATTCGCCCCCTTAGAAGCTGTGCGTGCCAGCAGGCGGATTAATGTCGTTGCCGACTTATAGTGCTGGTCGGCCACTTTATATCCCCACATGCCGTTCATCGTTTGGCACGTTTCCAGCGGGAGCGTTTCGCTCACACCATTTTCGCCAGAATATCCCGCTTCGTTTTCTCCTGGCACGTCACGTTCGAAAAGCTGGATGTCTTCGCCGGCCATTGGAGGCAGGTGGTGGTTGTTTCCCACCAGACAGGCGGGCTGCAGGCGGTGGATGAGATCATATTGTTCTCTCACGCGCCAGTCAAACGGAACAGAGTCTTGGTCGTGGTCCCAATAGCCGTCAAACCAGATGGCGTCGACTTTGCCGTAGTTGGTCAGCAATTCCGTCAGCTGAGCATTCATGAAGTTGAAGTAAGTCTGGTAGTTCGGCTTCAGTTCGCGTCCCGTGTGGTGTCCCGTTCTTCCGAGCGGATAGTCGGGTCTTCTCCAGTCGAGGTGTGAATAATAGAAATGTAGTCCCATGCCCTCTTTGTGGCAGGCATCGGCCAGCGCTTTAACAATGTCCTTTTTGTAAGGCGTGTGCATGATGTTGTAGTCCGACTGCTTCGTGTCCCACATAGAAAAACTGTCGTGGTGTCGTGTCGTGAAGCAGATATATTTGGCACCAGCGTCCTTGAACGTCTTAATCCAGCTGTCGGCGTCAAAGTCGTGTGGATAAAACGCGTTGGCAACCTTCTCATATTCCTGTCCGTTGAGTTTGCCAGTTTCCAGATACCATTCCCCTTGTGCGAAGAGGCTGTAGATGCCCCAATGCAGGAAAATGCCGAATCTTTTGTTTGCAAATTCCTTGCGTGCCTTCAGGTTCTCGGCGCTTGGCGTGTAGGCGGCCGACGTTTGTTGCGCCGTCGCAGGGGCTGCGAGGAGCAGTGCCGAAACCAGCGTAAGGCCAGTTCTTTTCAGAAGATAAGAGATTTTTCTCATGTGTTTTGTGTGATGGTTGTTAGTGACTTAATGATTGGAAATACCAGCCAGGATGCTTTGGCTTGTCCTATTTTCAATGCAAACACAAAGTAACAAAAATATATCGAGGTGCAAAAGGATATCTTCGTTTATCTTGTTGTCGGGGACTTGAACGGCGTAAGTCACAATGGGACAATATATAAAATAAGTAGGCTGGGGCTGCCCTTTTTGTGCTGCTTTTTTGATAACTTTGCACAGAGAATCTTTGGGGATTTTCTACTTATAAGCTAATTATCGAACACCTACATAACAAGACACTTATGGCAAACTACAAAGACAATATGCCCCGCACGGCGGAGCCATTCAACATGGTTTATTTCCACGGTTTCGCTTCTTCAGGCGCGACAGGCACTGCAGAACTGCTGCGCAAGATTTTCCCTTCTTCGGAGATACTTGCCCCCGACATTCCCGTTGACCCAGCAGAGGCGCTGCCTTATCTCAAGGCTTTTTGTGAGGAACACCATCCAGATGTCGTTGTCGGAACGAGTATGGGTGGCATGTATGCCCAGCAGATGCGTGGGTACCTGCGCATCTGTGTGAACCCCGCATTCCGTATGTCAACGATGAGCAAAGTGTTGCACACTGGGACATTCAAGTTTCTCAACGGACGCAAGGACAGTCAGAAGGAGTTTCGCATCACGGCCGACATCATCCGCCATTTCAACGAAATGGAGCGCCATCAGTTTGACGACATCACCCCCGAGGAGCGCGAACTATGTTACGGCCTGTTTGGAACAGGCGACACGACGGTCAATCCGATAAACGCCTATAATACATTCACGAAATATTATGCGCATGCCGAGCGTTTCGACGGCGAACACCAGCTCAACGAGCGTTCCATCCGTCATGCTCTTTTGCCTTTGCTCAAACGCCTGTTTGGAGAACGTTATGAAGCATCGACGCAAGAGCCGTTGCCCGATTATATGAAGTATTGAGGGGAAAGCAAATCCAGAGTGCAACCTCTATGCTCGTCTTTTCTCGGGAATAAAAAAACTCCCGCTCGTCTGCCAGGAAGCAGATGGGCGGGAGTTTTTGTTGTTATATACGGCCGTCGGCGAAGTGATGTCGCGGAGTTTGTCAGAAGTTGACTTTCGTGCCAAGCATGAAGCGGGCTTGAGCTTCAGCTGGGTGGTCGTTGTGGCGCTGGATGGTTTTTTGCATCAGCGTGCCGACCGGTTCGGCGAAGATTTCAATCTGATCGTTGACAGCAACGCCAGCTTGCACACCGAGTTCAAGACCGAGCGCGTAGGCAGGACGGTAGCCTTCTCTGGAGGCGATGTTGGCGGTGATGCCAGCGATGCCCGTCAGGCGGAAAGGTGAAGTGGAAGAGGCCGAGAACAGGTTGCGCAGATAGTCGGCGTGCAGCGTCGTGATGTGCATATTGCCCTTGCCGTGCTTCTGAATGGTGGCATCAGAGAGGCCCACCTGCCATCCGTGGGCAGCCGTTTTCCATTGTCCGTAGCTGAGGTCGAAATCGAGAGAGAACTTGCGGCGTACTGGCGACATGTTCGTCACCGTTCCAGAATAGAGGCCCGTTCCGAAAGAAGCGCTGGCAAACTGTTTCTTGTCCGTTCCTTCCACAGACATCTTGTCGGACACTGGCTTCAGGCGGTAGTTCAGTCCCAACAGGAGTTGCGGCACGATGCGCTTCATGCGGGAATCGTAGCGCTTGTCGAGACGATAGGCCACTTGCGGTTCGGCGAAAAGTTCCACCTGACGGCCCGTGCGCACAGCCAGTTGGCCGCCGCCGTGGATGTCGCAGTCGAAATGCGTCTTTCCCCTCAGATAGTCGATGCCGAAGTTCATACCCGCCAGCGCACGTACGCTGACGATGCGGTCTTCGTTGTAGCCATAGGTGAGGGTGGTGAGGTCAGCGATGTAGTCGCCGCCAGCCAAGAGTGCAGCGAAGTGCTTGTCGGCATGCGGGTTGGCCTGTCCCGTGAGCGAAAGTCGCCAAGCCGAGACAGGGCTGTACCAGTGTCCGTAGCTCAGGCGTCCGGCCAAACCATAATTTTCTTTGCTGCGGAGGCCGTTTCCGTTGGTGTAGGTGCCGCCAGCCATCGAGAAGAAACTCTTGAGCTCAGTTTCGTTAAAGCGCTCGCGGTTTTCTGTTGGCTGGTAACCGTGCAGATACACCTGCAGACCGGCCATGAGCGTTCCTGTCACGTCGCGGCGCAGGCCCGGCGTGGTGAATTGTTTCAGATAGTCCTTGGCGTGGATTTGTGCTTGCGGTTCGATGAAGAGTCCCCACATGCGGTTGATATGCCAAAGTCCCTTCAGACCAGCTTGGAGTCCTGGATAAACCTTGTCCTCTCCGCCGTGCATGGCCAGATTGGCGCCCAAGGAGCCGATGAGCTCGAAGCGGCGGTCGGGGTCATATCCGTGGAAGGCGTTGTTGATGTTCCAGAGATAGTCAGCACCAACGGACACCGTTTTCACGCGGTCGTCTTCCCGTCCTTCAATCTGTGCAGCCTGTCCCCAGAGACGCACACCCGAGGTGGCGTTAAACCATTTGCCGACACCCATGAAGGCCGCGGGGCGGACATAAGTGAAGGGGTGGCCAGCAGCCGAAGAAGTGCCAGGCAGCGCCCCGCCGATGCCAGCCTCCAAGAAGAGATGGTCGTAGGCCGTTTCCTGTTTGAAGTCGTCGTTGCGGGCCAACTGCGTGCGGGTGTCGCCGCCTTGCATGAAGGAGAGGCCCGCCATGATGCTGCCCGCTGCATTGAGTTTCTTCATGACAGGGCCGTAGGCGGCATAGCCTTTCTTATAGGCATCCACGCGTGGCTCGATGAAGAAGTCAACGCCATGTGCCAAATGGAAATTGGCCTGAAGCCCTGCGCCGAAACCCGGACTCAACTTGCGTCCGTCGCCGCTTGCGCTGGCATTGATCGATGCGTCGGCCACAGCGTTGACCCAGAAAGTGCGGTTGGGGTCGTAGCCGCCAAACGTGTTGTGCATGTTCCAAAGATAGCCCACCGAAGCGTTGAGCGCCTTCACGTGTTGATGGCCTTCCTGCTTGTAGGTGGAAGCCAAAGCACCGAGGCGCACTCCCGAATAGGGGGAGAACCATTTGCCTATGTAGCCACCGACACGTGCGCCGGCATATTTCGTTTGCGAACCGCTGCTCTGAAGCAGTGACGAAGGACCGCCTGTGAGACTCACGAAGGTGTGGTTGAGGAAGTGTCCGTCGTCTTCAAACACACCATTGGCCGTGTGTTCCTGCAGACGATAGCCCAGTCCGGCAGCCACGGAGGCTGCGAAGCGATAGCCGCGCCAATTGCTCTCTTGCGCAATTTTGTCGGAATAGAGTCCCACCATTGGTTCGAGATAGAAATAGCCAAAGCGTGAGAGGTTCACCTGTCCGCGCAGACCAAGATGCGCTCCGAGCGCATTCGTGTGCACGCCGTTGTTCGTCGTGTATACATAGTCCACTCCCGCCTTACCGATGAGTTCAAACATGCGAGAATTGCTGTATGTCGAGTCGCGCATCGTCGACACCGAGAGCGCTGTGATGTTGAGCAGATAGTCGAGTGAAGCCCCCATGATGTTGGCGCTGTTTTGCTCTCCAGAGAATTTGCCGCCCTGAAAGCCGAGGCGCCATCCGTGGAGCGGAGTCACCCAGTCGCCGATGCCCAACTGCGCTGTCAGTCCGGCTGTGCTGAAATGCGACGATGAGCGCGTCACGATGCTGTTTGCGCCGATGCCGCCTTCCACGAAGAGGTGGTCGCCGAAGGTTTTGTTTTCAAAGTGTTTGGCCACTTTTGGGCGTTGCAGCATGTGGTCGAGCGCACTTCCCGGCACCTGTGCCGAGAGGGGTATGGCCAGCGCGAAAAGACAAACGCCAACGCCTTTCTTATATAGGATGCCGCTGCTGAATTGCAGGCGGCAGGTATTTTTCTTGTTATTCATTGATCAAATTTTTAGAGGTAATGGTTGTTGCATATTCTTCCACAGATTATTTGTGGTTTTCTATACCATTACAAACGCCTATTTTTTGTCGAGAATCAAGTCGTTGACGTCACCGTCGGTATAGGCGGTGCGTTCCAGTTCCGGATCCATTGAAAACGCCTGCTTGAGTTCCGTATAGGCCTCAACTGGTTTTTCGGCGCGGTTGAGACAAACGGCTCTGAGATAATGCGTGAGCGCTTCCTCTTCAGGCAGTTCCTTCGAGCGCTTCAAAGCCTCCTCGTTGCGCTTCATGGCCAGAAGCATCACCACCTCGTTGCGCAAGCCAGTGGCAGCGATGGCGTTGAAGTTGTCCTGATTGTAGTCGCCGTTGAGCGTTGCCGTGACAATCTTGAGCATGTGGGTGTCGGGCGTGTCGGGCAGGAAATCCGAGATGCTGTCGGCCTGTGAATATTGTCCGGAATTGAGTAGCGCAATCATGTGGTTGGCGTTGAGCGTGGCCGGTGCCTTCTTGCCTGCATAGGGTTTAAGTAAGTCGCGGTCGGCCTTTCCGTTTTTAATCAAGATGGCTTGCAAGTCGCTGGCAGCGATGCCGAAGCTCGGATAGATTTCCAATGCCTGGCGGATGATTTTTTCGCGTTTCGCTTCATCGGCTTCCGCGCGGTAGAGACGGAAAAACTCGTAGCGCGACAGCTGCTTATAGTCTTTCTCATAGAGCTGCTGGATTTCGCTGAGCGTGAGAACGCGGAAGATGGAATAGTTGAGCGCATATTCCACGCGGCGCAACTGCGGCAGATATTTCGCCTCCAGCGTGTTGCGGAAGAACGGCAGGCGGCGGATGTGGCGTCCCTGTACGTCGGGCGTTTTATAGCGGTTGAGGATGTCTTGGATGGCATCGGCCTCCTTGTTGAGGCTGTCGCGGCGCAGCAGTGCCACCACGTCGTCCCACTTCGCCACCTTGGCTTTCGAACTTACGCTCATGCGGCGGCGCGTTTCGCTGTCGAGCTGTCCGACGATGTAGTTGAGGGCCGATTGCATACGCTTCTCAGCCAGTTTCAGGTTGCCAGCATACGAACCATCGGGCGAGGCCGTACCCATGATGCTGAAAGCGCGGAGCGATGCGTCTTTGCTGTGGGCGATGGCCTGAAGCTGTTCGTTGAGCTGCGAGAGTTCGTCGGCGTTGCGTGGGTTGCTCAAGTCGAGTTTGGCCGAACCGATGGGAAATTGCAGTTTGATTTCTCCCTTGCTGTCGCGCAACTGCATTTCGGCTTTCGGATAGTAGGCCGAATCGGTCACGATGGTGCCTTGGAAAGCATAGTCGAGGAAGCGCAGCGGATTGACCGTTCCGCGGGCGATAATCGTCGTGTCGCGATAGATGATGCGGTTGTAGTTTTCAATGGCAGAAAACACGTCGCAGGAATAGTCGTCGCGTGCGTCGTCAATGTAGATAGAGTCGCTGTAACCGATGATGTCGTTCTTGCGCCCCTTTTCGCGCAAGGAGTCGGCCTTGATGGTGATGTATTTTGCCAGCGGGTCGCCTTGTTTCAGGTCGAAGTCATACATGCGTTGCTGAGTGCGATTGTAGGTCTGTGCGTCATACACCATTGGGCGCATGGCCTGCATGGTCTTTTTCGAAGCGTTGTGGAAGATGGGTTGCACAACGAGTCGCGTGTCGCTTGAAAACATTTCGCGCGGCACACGCACACGTGTTTTGATGATGGCATAATTGCCTCTGATTTCAATCTGTGTTGGCTCCGGCATGATTTTGTTGACGATGCGTTTCACCACCACGGTGGCCTCGCCCAATTCAATGTCGTGTTCGTCCATCTCCACCTCAATGTAGGTGAGGTTTTTCACGCGGATGGTGCGGGCTTTGGCGCCCACCATGCTGAAGCGCAGCGTGCTGTTGCCGAAAACGTTGGTGGCGAAGCGTCCGTCTTCATCCGTGGTGGCCAAGAGGCGTCCCGATTTCTCGTCTTGCACGTTGACCCCCATGAGTGGTTTGCGCTTTTCTTTTGAGATGACTTTACCCGTCACGCGGATCACGTCGTCGGCCAAAACCGTCTGTGTGCCAGCCGCGAAGAGAATCATCAGGAGAGCCGCGATGAGGCGCGGGAGCGTGGCGGCTCTGAGTTGGCTATGTAATTCTTTGAATGTCATTTCAGGATGTAAGTGAAGGTTATTCCGGCTTTCAGTGGCGCGGGAATGGTTTTGGTGTGGTTAATCTCTTTGGGTTCCGTTGTTCCCTCGGCAAATTTCTTTTCACGCACGTGGAGCATGCCCAGTCCGACGGTGGTTTCAAGGCTCCAACGGCGTGAGAGCACAAAACTATAGCCATAGGTCACACCTCCGCCGAGGGCATCGCCCATGTGGTTGGTGTGGTTCCAAGCCATACTATAGATGCCGCCGAAGCCCATGAGTCCCACGAAATGTCCAGCCTGCGGACGGGCTGAAAACCAGTAGCGGGCTTCTGGCATGAAGGTAGCAGAATGGAGCTTGTAATCGCCGATGGTGAAAGGATTGACGGCACCTTCAAGATTGAGGGTGAAATGGCGTGAGAGACGGAACTCTACGCCGGCATTGGGGGAAAGCGTTCCCCAATAGAGTGCATTGGTTTTGAAAGAAACGCGTTGTGAGCATGCGGTGGCCGCGATGGCAGCAGCAAAGCAGAGGCCGCACAGGCGTTGATGGAATTGCTTCATATATGTAATGTTTGAAGTATTTTGGTGTTCGTTACTAAGTAATACTGAAAAAATAACTTCGCTATTTTGCCGTTGGCAGGAAAGACAATGACGCATGGCATGCCTTCAAAGAAAGGGTATGTTGTTTTTGGTGTTGCCGGATGCGTCGAGGTTTTGAGGAGTTGCAAAGATAGAATAAATAGAAGAACTGGACAAGATTTTGAGAGCGAAATGTCTGATATAGAAATGTTCCACGCTATTCTGTGTGGTGGGTTTTGCAGATGCAAAAAAAACTGGACAGGCCTTGCTCTTTTCTCGTGCCGTTGGGCTTTGAAGGCAGACATCGTTGCCTTGTTGTCGCGGTCCCTATTCTTTTTTTCGAACGCGGGAGGAGGCACGATCGAACGCGGGACGGGACACGACTGAACGCAGAGCGGCGTTCGATTGTGCCTCGTCCCGCGTTCGCTGACAAGTATAGGGAATGGGGTGGGAAGCAGAGGGGAAGGGGTGGTGAAGAGGGTAGGGAGGGATGGTTTATTTATTCTGTCGTCACACAGTCTTTAGTAATGGTGAAAGAGAAAAAAACGCATTTTTTTCACACATTATTCTTTGTATGGCAATGCAATAAAATCATTGAGTTGCTTTCGAAGTGTTCGCCAGTTGGGTAAGCGTTTCGTCATTAAAGCCTCGAAGAGTTTGTTATGGTTGTCAATCACAAAGTGGCAAAATTCGTGAACAACAACAAACTCCAAGTACTCAATAGGAACGCGCGCCAGTTCGAGATTAAAAATCAGCATACGCTTCGATTTTACACAACTGCCCCATTCGGTTTTCATCTGCTTCACCTGCCAATCGTAGTTGGTTTCGCCAAGCCTCTCTGCCCATCGTTTTATAGTTGTGGCGAGTTGGTTCTTTAGTTGAGCACGATACCACTCACGCATAATAGTTGCCCGCTGCTCTGTTGTCGTATCAGGCTTCACAAGCATATATATCTTTTTGCCTTTCATCTGAATGACATTAGAGTAATGCGGCAGTTCTTCTACCAGCAACTCATAGCGTTTGCCGAAGAGGAAATGGCTTTCTCCTGACACATATTGTCGCTCTGTCTGGCGAGGTTGAGCCAAGACTTCCTCACGCTGCTTGCGCACCCATTCCCATTTCTGTATGATGAATGCCTTGGCATCATCATCGGTCAGGTAGTCGGGCATCGAGAGGTGCACACGTGCATCAGGTGGATAGACCGCAAGGTGCATGTTCTTGATTTTCTTGCGTTCCACCTCTATCTCAATTTCGGATATTGTCAGTAGCGAAATCATGCGAACTCAGGTTGATTCAAGATGATATTAAATATGGTGTCAACATTGAACTCATGTTCTGCGGCAAGAGTTTCGAGAGCACGGCGTAGTTTACCCTGTTTCTTCAGATTAGTTTTGAAACCGATTTTCGCTTCCGTTTTTACAAGTGCATATACTTCAAGTGCAAACTCAACATCATTATTGAGGTTGTCGAAGAAAGCCTGTTTCGCAGGGCTGTCAAGGCGTGGGTCTGTTGTGCGGTTGCGCAACTCACGCGCCAGCTCAGCCACAGCTGTCAGGTAGTCCTTGTATTCCAGCACACCCTGACGATACTCTTCCAGCAGACGGTTGATGCGCTCCGAGAACTTGCGATACTCCTCGGGATTACTGTCCTTCTTGCGGTTGATAACACGGCGCACATTGGCGGTGATGGTCGATGCCACACCGTCCTTACCACCCAAGGCTTTCTCTGCCTCGTCCTCTGCCTCGTCTGAATGACCATCCAGCACAAGGTCGAGGAAAGAAAGGTCGTCAAGTGACATGAGCACCTTGGAATGCTTTGCCTCCACGTATGTATCGAGAATCTGACGCATCTGCTGGTCGTACCGCTTCATGTCGATAAGATCACCGGCACGGCGCATGATAGCATCGCGTATATTGCTGAAGTTCTTGACCTTGCTGAATATCTGCTTTGCCTCTTCTTCGGTGTAGCCAGCCTTTTCCATGTCAAGGGCAATGGCAGAATAGCGGGTGACAAGCGTGCGGACTGCAGCATAGAACTGGTCGCGCTTGGATGCTGACTGAATGGTGGCGGCTTCCTCTGCATCGGGGGCAGTGGTAGCACGTGGAAATACGAAATAGTCGAAAAACTCGCCAGTGGTGCGTGGTGGAGCTACTGGCTCGCAGAGCCGTTCCACACGTTCGAGCGCAGCATCAAGGTCTCGCTTGGCATTCTCAAAGCGGTCGGTGAGCAATCCCTCCACCTCTTCCTTGTCGAAGTCCTTGAACGCACCGTCGGTGTAGTCTTGAACGGCATTCTCAATGTTCTTGAACAGTTCCTTGAAGTCAACGATATAACCAAACTCCTTGCTCTCCTGCTCGTCGTTGGGGCGATTCACGCGACAAATGGCTTGAAACAAGTCTTGTCCCTCCATTTTCTTGTCAAGGTAGAGATAGGTTGCCGAAGGCGCGTCGAAACCAGTGAGCAGTTTGTTCACCACAATCAGCAATTTCATCGAGCCTGGGTGATTGATGAACTCATTCTTTGCCCATGCCTCAAACTCCTCGGCGGTCTTGTCGCCAAACATCACTTTTGCCTTGGCAGTCTTATATTCAGCCTCGCTCTCGGTTTCGCCTGAAGACGATTCATCGGGCCCCACATCCTTGCCGTCGAAACTTGATACCACAGCACAATGTCCGCGCAGGGGCGTGTGCTGGAAGGCTTCCCAATAGCGGAAAGCCTGATAGATGCTGTCGCACACGAGCATGGCATTACCCCATCCGTCGCGCAAGCAAGGAATGAGCGTCATATCCTTCACAATGTCGGCAACAATCTTCTCTATGCGGTCACGGCTCGAAAAGAGCTGTCTCATCACAGCCCAACGCTTTTGAAGCTCGTCCTTTGCCTTGGAACTGAGTGGTGCTGATATGTGGTTGAAAAGCGCATTCAATGCCTCTTCATTATCGAGCGTCTGTTCCACATCACGGGATTCATAACGTAGGTCGAGCACCACTTTGTCGGCAACGGCTTCGTTGAACTTGTAGGTGTGGATATAGTTGCCGAAGTTTTCGCGCGAGGTGAGTTTCTGCTTCTGAGCCCGGAGCAATGGCGTGCCAGTGAAACCGATAAGCATCACATCGTCGCCCATGATTCTCTTCATGGCGCGGTTGAGGATGCCTCCTTGCGTGCGGTGGCACTCGTCTACAAACACATACATGTTGCCCTCGGTCTTAAAGCCAGGCGGCAACTTTTTGGCAAGGTCTTCCATATATTGCTCTGGCGAGCGTTTGCCTCGCAGTTTCTTCTCTTCGGGCGAGAAAGCGGTTTCCTCTTGCCCTGCGATGCCAAATTTGTGAATGAGCGTGCAAATCACATTTGGATCGGGACACACCTTCAGTTCATTTTCCGATTGGGTGTAGGACAACATGCGCAGCAGGTGCTGTCCGCTTGTTGCGCGCACTGCTTTGATGCCTGCATCTTGGAAACCATTGTGTATCTGCTGGTCGAGCTCGTCGCGGTCGGTAATGATGACCACACGCGGATTGTTGGGCATGTTCTCGATAATCCATTGGGCGAGCCACACCATCATCAGGCTCTTGCCTGCTCCCTGCGAGTGCCAGATGATGCCGTTCTGTTTGTGGCGGATGCGTGGCTTAGCTGCCTCAAAAGCGAAGAACTGGTTGGGGCGGCACACTTTCTTGATGCCGCCGTCGAATATCACGCAATCGTAAATAAGGGTGAGCAGCCGGTCGGGGTCGAGCAACTGCAAAAGTGAACGGTCGAGTTCGTTGGGAAAGTCCTGCCGTGTGTATTTCTCTGGATATGGGTCTGGCTCGGCATTGTTGTTGGGATAGCCCTGACCTGTGGGCTCTTTCCAACGCAGATAGAACTTCTCGGGCGTGAGGATAGTGCCATAATAAACTCCCTCGCTGTCGTTGCCAGCAAGCAGGAACTGCGCAGTGGCGAAGAAGTGGCAAATCTCGTTGTCGTTCTTGTTGTTGCGTATCTGCTGACGCACACCGTCCTTCACGCTGACAGTGGATTTCTTTAGTTCGATCACGGCGAGGGCAAGCCCATTGACATATACCACCACATCGGGGCGACGTGTGCGGTATTCCTTCACGTTGCGGCGCACGGTTACCTCCTCGGCAAGCGAGAAGATGTTGTTTGCCGTGGTTTTCCAGTCTATGATTTGGAAGGTGGCCGACTTGCCGTCCTCTCGGTGGATGTTAACGCCATAGCGCAGGAGCTGGTAAATCTTCTCGTTGGCTTCATAGAGCGTGTTGGCATCGTGCACATTGCGAATTTGAGTCTCAACCTGTGCCGTTACTTTTTCCAACTCCGAAGATTGAATGTCGGGATATTGCGCACGGAGGAACTTTTGAAACTCTTCGGTGCGCAGCGGACTGTTGTCTGCGTCCTGCAAATAACCGATATACTGGTAGCCGCAATGTTTGTGCAGCAGATTCACGATGCGGTTTTGTGTTGTCCGCTCGCTGTCGACTAAGGGTATTGCGTTCATATCAATCTAATTTTACCAGTTAACAACTGTTGCATCATGCCCTGACGCACTTCTTTATACTTATCTCGCTTTGCTTCCAGTTCAGCTATCTCCGCATCCATGTCTGAGAGGATGGTGGCTATGGCATGTTGCTCGGCGAGGGAGGAAGGTATTTGTAACTCCATATCTGCGACAAGTTTTTTATTCAAGTTTTGAACTCCACTTCCTGCCGCAAGTGTTTTGAATTTCTGAAGGATGGCATCCGAACCAAGAAGATAATACAGAAAATCTCTAACGAAAGTTTCTTGGTATTCTGTGATAGCCAACCAGCCATCATGAATACAACCATCTATTTTTAGGATATAAGGACGACCAAAACTCATTGAATTAGACAATAGAAAATCTCCCGAGTATACTGCTCTTGTAGCTCCGAGTCCTTCAGGAATAATTTTCTCCGAAGTCTTCGTTATGTACTTATCTCCAGGACGAGCATCGCCAATTTTAATCCAATTTAATCCATTTGGATTATTGGTAAGGTAACTTTCTATTGGGCGAGGTGATCCGCCACGATATATTTTTATTTTATCGCCAAATACTACATCCACCCACGGCTCGTCAAATCCTTGTAGTCTGCGTTTTCCTGTGAAGAATTCCTGCATAGTGCCAGCCATAATAGCTCGTTTCTTCTCAATCAGCACATCCAACTCGGCAACCAACGCATCCGCATCAGATAATGTCGACGCTATACGCTGCTGCTCGGAGAGGGAGGGCGCATATATGGGCAGTTTCTTTACTATTTCAGCAGTAAAACTTTGCTGCTTTGATCCTTGACTAAAGTTGAACGCTAAATAGTCAGACCATTGCTGATAAAACCAGAACAGATACTCAACAATCATTTTCTCAGTGCTGTATATAGCCAAGCAAGACTGATTGGTTGTTGCTGGAGTTTCTATAAATGCGCAACGTCCGCGAGTTCCTGCAGCTTCAAGTCCTGTTATAGCAATCAAAAATGTGCCTTTAGGATGAAGTGTAAGGTGGGTACTCTTCTGTGCATCTTGGGAAATATGTTCCCGAGTATCTGTGATATAGTTATAGTTTAACTCTCCACTTGAAACCCAAGGTATAGTTCCAATAAAATTAGAGGCAATACCACGATAAGGAGTAGCACCTGCCGAGAACTTGTCCAAATAATCTTCAAATTTGCCATAGTCCCACTCCTCGGGAATCTTTCCCAGTTCAGTGTCTTTGAACTTAGTTTCCTTCATACCTTTTGAGTTTCCGTTTCGTGCCATTGTGCAATCACATTTTCCACTTGCGCCACCAACTGCTCCTTGTCGGGCATATAAAGCACATATTTTGATGCGAAGATTTGATTTGAAATTCCCCCAAGAGCATATTCTGCTTCTATGCTGCCCTTGTCGGTGCAGAGTATGATGCCGATAGGCTGATTGTCGTATTCATCATTCACCTCTTGGGCATAATAGTTCAGATACATATTCAGTTGTCCCACCGCCTCGGGCATCAGTTTGCTGGTTTTGAGTTCTATCAATACGTAGGCTTTGAGTATTTTATTGTAGAACACCATATCCACATAATAATGATGGTTGCCCAGCGTGATGCGCTGTTGCGTGCCCACAAACATAAAACCTCGACCCAATTCAAGCAAGAACTTTTCTATTTGTCTGACGAGTGCTTTTTCCAAATCGCTTTCAAAAAGTGGCTTGTTCTCAGCGATGCCCAAAAATTCAAAAACGTATGGGTCGCGGATGATGTCCTCGGGTTTGGCAATTTCGTTGCCTTTTAATGCCAGTGCAAGCACTTGCTCTTTGTTGGCATTTCCCTTGGAAAGCAACAAACGCTCGAAGAGCGAACTATTGATTTGCCTTTTCAGTTCCCTCACCGACCAATGAGCATTGATACATTCCTTTTCATAAAATGAGCGTTTGCTGTCGTCGGAAATGGAGAGCAACTCGCAATAATGCGTCCAAGTCAATTTGCCAATCATCGATTGGCTTTTTTCATATTTCAAGAATAGAAGCCTCATATTCTGCAAACTGACACGAGAAAACCCCTTGCCGAAGCGTTCGGTCAACGCCCTTGACAGTTTTTTTGATGGTTTGCTTTCCGTATTCCGCCCGATCGTTGTGGTTCTGCTCATCCTCCACAATCATTCTGCCGATTTGGAAATAGGTTTGCACGAGGGTGTCGTTGACCTGAGCAACAATCTTTTGGCGTGCAGCCACAAGCAGTTGGGAGATATTTTCTATCAACTGGCTCGTGATTTTGTTTTCACTTATCTCTTTCATACGCTTAGAATCCCATTTTAGCAAGGTGAGCACTGACACGTTTTTCAAGGTCGCCAACCGACTGCTCTATGTCGGTCAGGCGACGCTCGTAGCGAGAGACAAGGGCGGTGATCTGTTCCTCTATGCCGTAGGTTACACGCCATGCCTCATTAATGGCACCACCCACAATAGCGGTGTGCCATTTCACGTTGATCACCATGTCCTTAATTTCGTTGACAGTGAGCAACGGATATTTCTCCACCACGAGTTTGGTGAGCTTTGCGATGGCTTCTTTGGTTTGCTTCTTTGCAGCCTTCAATGCATCGCACTTGACGAAATACTGCTTGATGACTGCCACATCCTCGTTGTCGGGGTCAGAATGTTGCAGTTCTTTCAGTGTCTTCTTCAGACCAGCGGCAGTGTCGTCGAGCGTGTCGGGATATTCCTCTTCCAACTGTTCCACCTCGGCAGAGATTTGTGCCACAAGTTCCTCGGCGTGCTTCACGGCATCCTCTTCTGCTTGGAAATAACGTGCCACCACGATATTGACAGGCAACAGGTCGCAAGTGTAGTCGCGATAAGTGGGGTTCTTCTTGGCTACGAACTTCACCTCTTTCGACTTTTTGTCGGCCAGCATCACCTCCGCAGAAAGCTCCACTTTCCACCCCTCACGAGAGATGAGATAGCAGTCGTCCTGCATGGCATCTTGCCAGTAGCGCATCAGAATATCGTACACATCGTAGGCGCTGGCCAATCCGTCCACGTCGCCGAGGATTTCGAGGAGCGAATCGCCCCATTCCTCGATGAGTGCTTTGGGGGTGCAGTCGGTGGTGAGGGCGTTCATCTGCTTCGCCACCTCGTGATACCACTCCTCCACGGCAGCGGAGAAGTGACCGCTGAGTTCACAGAACTCCTGATTGGCATTGATAACCTCGCCAATTTGCTTCTTGTCGCCAATGAGCGAATAGTAGCCTTCGCAGAGCGGAGCGAACAGCTCGGCTTTCAGCGTCGGGCAGTGGTGCCAGACGTAGGCGAGGCCTTCGTCCACATCGTGGGCTGGCAGACCACCGTTGAGCTTCAAGTGAGCATAAATGTCGTGGCGCACCTCCGTGTCTTTGGGCGTGATATAGCGCGACACATTCAGATTGCCGTCGTTGCGCTCGTTGCAAATCTCGGTGTAGGGCACGAAACGCGCAAAGTGGGGAACAATCTCGCTATCGTCGAGTTTGTTCTCCGCCTCAAGGGTTTCAAGCATCTCCCAAGTGTCGTAGATGCGGCGGATGTCCTGCTCGCGCAGACGGTTCTTCGCACCGTCCTTGGTGAATCCATTGCGGGCATCAATCATGAAGATGCCCTTTGTGCTATTCGTCTTTGCCTTGTCGATGATGATGATGCAGGCTGGAATACCTGTGCCGAAGAAAAGGTTGGCAGGAAGCGATATAATGCCACGAATTACGCGACGCTCTATGAGTTTCTTGCGTATCTTCTCTTCCTCGTTGCCACGGACAGCACGCCGTTTGGAAGGATGCAGGCGGCACGTCCCTGCGATTTCAGCGACTGGATGATGTGGAGCAAGAAAGCATAGTCCTCATAGCTCGATGGCGGAATGGGAGCCTGGTGTTCTTCTGCGCCCCAGCGACCGAAGGTGTCGTTCAGTTTTACCTCACCCTTAATCCAGCCTTTTTGTGAGAATGGCGGATTGGCAACAGCATAGTCGAAGGTCATGAGCGTGGTGCTGTTCTGCTTGAAGAACGGCTTTTCAATGGTGTCGCCCACCTGAATATCGGCATCGTCCACGCCGTGCAAATACATGTTCATAACCGCCATGCCTCGTGTGGCTTCGTCCAACTCCTGACCGAAGATTGCCACACCATTGTTGGCAAGTGCCTTGGCACGGAGCAACAGCGAGCCCGAGCCACAAGTGGGGTCGTAAATGGAAATCTGCGGGCGTGTGTCCTTGTGTATGCCGATAATCTGTGCCATAAGGCGCGAAACTTCGGCTGGCGTGTAGAACTGACCTTTCTTCTTACCGCTTTCAGCGGCAAAGTTCTTCATCAGATACTCGTAGGCATCGCCGATGATGTCATCATCACCGGCACGGTTGCTGCTGAAGTCAAGAAAATCGCGCTGGAACACTGACACAAGACTGCTTAGTGTGTCAATCTTAGCCTTTCCCGAACCGAGTAAAGCCGAGTCGTCAAAGTCAGCCTTGTCGATGATGTTGTTCAGGTCTGGATTTACCTTGGCTATCTCGCGCAGAGTTTTCTGTATCTCCTCGCCAATGTTAGGTTTGTTCTTCAGCTTTGCTATGTCATCGAATGAACAACCCTCTGGTAGTTCAAAATACAGATCAGGGTCTGACTTCACGCGGTCGCTGATGTATTTCAAGAAAAGCATGGTCAGCACATAGTTCTTGTACTGACTGGCATCCATGCTGCCTCGCAGAATGTTGCAACTCTCCCAAAGGATGCTATATAGTTGTGTCTTCTTAATCGCCATACAAAAAAACGAAACTCCCAGCGTAGCATCTATAGGCAGACCAGCGCCCCATGCAACTATCGTGGTGTTCCTGAATTATTTGGCTCTCGCCGTGGTTCTTCTCTTTTCTCAGAGGTCTTTTACAGATATATGATGCATTTATAGTGTGGGTGAAGATACAAATTAAATCTGAGAAACTCACTCCTTTTGGAGGAATATTTTCAATCATGGAGCAATTTGACTCCACACTGTCTTCTGTAATTGACTCAACCCTCGGTCTAAGGTGTAGGTCGTTCGGTTATCAGTACAGCGAAATCATCCGATCCCTCATGAGTAGGGTGTTCAAAATCCAAGAAAATAAAGGTTGGTAAAGAGGCGCCAGCGCCCCTTACAGGTAGGGCGTTCAAAATTGAAATATCAAAGGTTAGCGGTA
>UMEX01018270.1_pt1 | contig 18413 bp, 10 predicted proteins | sample 1964871 | NCBI WGS metagenome assembly UMEX01 (sample SAMEA4836032, study PRJEB28245) | human gut metagenome | biome: gut microbiome; material: fecal sample | place: Denmark | collected 2008
GTCATGCTTGTACGCATACCGTTCGGTGTTCCTGCATGGGAAATCATCACTTCAATGGGTTTACTCGTCGGATCCTTCCTTTTCTTCACATGGTTATCCGGTAAGATTTACAGGGTAGGTATCCTCATGTACGGGAAGAAAGTCACCTGGAAAGAATTATACAAATGGCTTCGCTATAAAGCATAAGAAAAGCGACTCGGAAGAGTCGCTTTTTTTATTGAGTCCAAGTCTTATTAGATCTTGTGGATTACCATTCCAGAACGAAGTTTCGGTTCGAACCAAGTCGTCTTCGGAGGCATGATATTACCGGTATCAGCAATATTGATCAATTGCTCCATAGAAACAGGGTACAAAGCGAAAGCCACTTTCATCTCGCCATTATCAACACGACGTTTCAATTCTCCCAATCCGCGGATACCTCCCACGAAATCAATCCGTTTAGAAGTACGCAAATCCTGAATATCCAAAATGTCAGCCAATACATGGTTAGAAAGGATAGTTACATCCAATACTCCGATCGGGTCATTGTCATCGTAACTTCCCGGTTTAGCCGTCAGCTTATACCATCTTCCACCTAAGTACATGCTGAATTCATGTAATTTAGCCGGGTGATAAATCTCCGTACCCATATCTTCAACCGTGAAATGTTCGCCCAATTTAGCCAACAATTGCTCTTCAGTCAAACCGTTCAAATCTTTTACAACACGGTTGTAATCAATGATTTTCAACTGATGATCCGGGAAGTGAACAGCCATGAAGAAATTATATTCTTCCGTACCGTCGTGGTTCGGGTTCTTTGATTTGAACTCGGCACCGATACGAGCAGCAGCAGCAGTTCTATGGTGTCCGTCAGCAACATACGTGTAAGGAACTTTTGTTGCAAATAATTCCTCCAAACGTTTGTTGGTCTCCGGGCAGTTGATTGCCCAGAAATGATGACCGAACCCGTCTTCCGCCACGAAATCATAGTCAGCTTTTTTGCTCTTCACGATATCTTCAACGATAGCATCAATTTCCGGAACAGCCTTGTAAGCAAAGAATACCGGTTCCAGGTTAGCTTTTACATAACGGGTCAAGATCATACGATCCTCTTCCTTATCCGGACGGGTCAACTCGTGTTTCTTGATAATTCCGTTCATGTAATCCTCACAAGCAGCACAACCTACGATACCATATTGAGTTCTTCCGTCCATCGTCTGGGCGTAGATATAAAATTTAGCATCCTCATCCTGAACCAACCATCCCTTTTCCTGAAACATATTGAAATTCTCCACGCTCTTGTTATAAACAGTCTCGGAGTGAATATCAGTTCCTGCAGGGCAGTCAATCTCAGCTCTGGTAACATGTAATAATGAACGAGGTTTTCCTGCAGCCATTTGTGCTGCTTCCTCTGAATTCATCACATCGTAAGGTAGACACGCCAGTTCCTCACAAACTTCTTGAGATGGTGTACGTAATCCTTTGAATGGTTTTACTATTGCCATAAGTATATTTATGATTTAACGATTTACGATTTAATGATTCCAACCACACAGATCCACGCTTCAAATAGCGTCGTGAAAAATCACAGAATCATAAATCGTAAATCTAAAATTGATTTATTTGTTTACTCTGAATTTCTCGTCACCTTTCTCTATGAAGTTCACGATCTGGTGAGCAGCAGCCAATCCTGCGTTAACGTTAGCCTCTTCTGTTTGAGCACCCATCTTTTTCGGGGTAGCGAAGAAACGGCCTTCGAATTTGCTGAAACAATCACAATCCGGAGCGATATCCGTGATATAGTGGAAATCAGCTCTTTCTTCCATCAATTTAGCCAAACCTTCCTCGTCGATAACTTCCTTACGAGCGGTGTTCACCAAAACAGCACCCTTCGGCATATCTTTCAACAAATCATAATTGATTGATTTCTTGGTTTGTTCTGTTGCCGGGATATGCAAAGAGATGTATTGACACATCTTGTACATTTCCTCAGCTGAATGTAACGGGGTTGCCCCGGCATTTTTGATTTGCTCATCCGTCATGAACGGGTCGAAAGCGTAAACTTCCATTCCGAATCCGCGAGCGATACGTCCAACGTTTTGTCCAACATTTCCGTAAGCGTGGATACCGATCTTCTTACCTTTCAATTCGGAACCTGATTTTCCGTTGAAGAAGTTACGAGCCATGTAAACCATCATACCGAAAGCCAACTCGGCCACAGCGTTTGAGTTTTGTCCCGGAGTGTTCATAGCCACTACATTGTGAGCAGTACAAGCAGCCAAGTCGATGTTATCGTATCCTGCACCGGCACGAACGATTACTTTCAAATTCTTAGCAGCCTCGATTACTTCTTTAGTAGCTTTGTCTGAACGGATGATCATAGCGTCAACATCAGCAACGGCAGCGATCAACTCGTCTTGTGAAGTATATTTTTCTAATAAAACTAACTCATATCCTTGAGCTTCTACGATTTCTCTGATTCCGTTAACGGCAACCGGAGCAAACGGTTTATCTGTAGCGATTAATACTTTAGTCATGATAATTACAATTTTAAATGAAAAAAGATTTACGATTTCAGACCATCATTGCCTTCATTTTCATGAAAGACAATTCTACATCCGAAATCGTAAATCGTCAATTATTAGATATGTTTTGCTTCAAATTCTTGCATTGCAGCAACCAAAGCTTTCACGTCTTCGATTGTACAAGCGTTGTAAGTAGAAGCACGGAATCCACCTACTGAACGGTGTCCTTTCAATCCTACCAAGTTTTTAGTCTTAGCGAAATCAAGGAATTCTTTCTCCAATGACTCGTATCCTTCTCTTAACAAGAAAGGAATGTTCATTCTTGAACGAGAACCTTCTTTTACAACCGGACGGAATACTTTGCTTCTTTCCAATTCAGCATAAAGCATATCAGCTCTTTCGATAGCTAATTTCTCCATAGCTTCAACACCACCCATTGCTTTTACCCATTTCAAGGTTTCTTTCACCCCGAAAATATTGATACATGGAGGAGTGTTGTACATTGATTCTTTATCCACGTGAGTTTTGTATCTCAACATAGTCGGGATCATTCTGTCAGCTACCACGTTGTTCAAGAAATCATCTTTAATGATCACGAAGGTAACACCGGCAGGTCCGAGGTTCTTCTGGCATCCCCCATAGATCATGGCATATTTAGACACGTCAACCGGACGGCTGCAAATATCAGAAGACATATCACAAATCAAAGGTACCGGAGAGGTCGGATCATAGAAAATTTCCGTACCGCGGATCGTGTTGTTTGAAGTGATGTGCATGTAATCCACGTCTGAAGGAATCGTGAATTCAGGATAATAAGTAAATCCGTCAGCCTCAGAAGAAGCAACGATTTCAACTTCACCCCACATTTTAGCCTCTTTAATAGCTGCAGTTGACCAAGTTCCGGTATTTACATAGGCAGCTTTCGTTTTCAAGAAGTTGAAGGGGATCATGCAGAACTGCATACTAGCACCACCACCCAAGAAAAGAACCGAGTATCCTTCCGGAATATTCAATACTTCTTTGAACAAGGCAACAGCCTCTTCGTAAACAGCTTGAAAATCTGCAGAACGGTGAGACACTTCCATGATTGATTGTCCCGTGTTACCGAACTCTAATACTGCTTTTGATACATTTTCCAATGTAGAATCCGGCAATTTACATGGTCCGGCATTAAAAATGTGTTTTCTCATCTCTAAAATATTTAAGTAGATAATTAATTAAAATCTTGTTTGCAATCGCGTTACAAAGATGCAAAATAAGTCCATATAAAAGACTTTTTTCCGTAATTTTTATTCGTTTTTCTTACCGCTTAATAATCAACAGTTTCAACATCTTCGAAAACGTTTTTGCTTCTATAAAAAGACTAAGCACCCGTTCCCGGGTGCTTAGTTATCGTCTAGCTCAAAAGCACCCGACTAAAAGAACGGGGTCTTGACAATTTTAGCTTTCAAAGCTTTGTTTCTTACACGAATGAAGATCTCCGTATCCAGCTTGTGGAAACCACTCTTCACGTATCCCGTACCGATTGACTTCCCGGTCCAGGGAGAAACAGTTCCGGAGCAAACGACCCCGATCTCGTTTCCTTCTGCATCCTCGATCACGTATCCTTGGCGAGCAATACCCTTATCTTGAAGTTCGAACGGTTTCATGTAACGGCTTGGCTTATCTGCTTTCATTTTTTCATGATAAGCACGGTTAATGAAATCATTTCCCGGCACGAATTTCGGGATCCAGCCCAAACCAGCCTCAATAGGAGAATGATCATCGTCAATTTCGTGTCCGTACAAGCAGAAACCTGCTTCCAAACGCAAGGTATCACGAGAACCTAACCCGGCAGGTTTGATTCCGAATTCAGCCCCAGCCTCAAACACGGCATGCCAAAGTTTCTCAGCATCTTTCACGTATGCATAAATCTCGCAACCACCCGCTCCGGTATATCCAGTCGTGGAGAAGATCACTTTATCGATTCCTGCAAACGGGATCTCTTGGAAAGTATAATATTCCATATCTACCACGTTAGCCGTGGTTAATTTTTGCATTGCCTTCAATGCCAAAGGACCTTGAACGGCAAGCTGGCAAATATTATCAGAAGCGTTTTCCAAATCGGTATCCACGTTCATACCTAATTCTTTTGCCCATTTCGTACACCATGCCCAGTCCTTCTCGATATTGGCAGCATTCACAACCAACAAATATTTTTCGGCACTGAAACGATATACCAAAAGGTCATCCACGATACCACCCGTTTCATTCGGAAAACAGCTATACTGGATTTTACCATCCGTGAGAGCTGCCACATCGTTAGAAGTAATCTTCTGTACCAATTCGAAAGCTTTCGGGCCTTTTACCCAGAATTCACCCATGTGAGAAACATCAAATACACCCACTTTTTCACGAACCGTGTTGTGTTCGTCTTTAATACCGGTATATTCAATCGGCATATTGTAGCCGGCAAAAGGAGCCATTCTTGCCCCAAGCTCCTCATGGAAATGTGTAAATGGAGTAGTCTTCATTTTTATATCGTTTAAATATTCATTATATTATAAAGTATAACTATAACACTCCGCAAAGTTAAAACTTTTATTGTTCTTGCCTACCCTTTCTAAAAAAATATTAGCACGTCAATTGAATCTTCGAAATCAGAAACAAACCGCCCGTTAACTTATTTGCAATCTCGGTAAAAATGATTACTTTTGTTCAATTCAACTGTGAATAAATTTACTACATATTAATCCTTAGAAACTAATTGAACAATGATTCTAAAAGTAATAGAACAAAATGGTATCACCATTGTCGAATTCGTAGACGTGACTCGTTTCACGTTAGCGTCGGCTGACGAAGTGAAAACGGAACTCAGACCTTTGTTAAATAATAAAGATTGTCGAATGCTCTTCGACTTTCACGACATTGAATTTGTAGATAGTAGTGCCATCGGTTGCATCATCGCCCTTTTCAAAACAGCGAAAAGCGTCGGATCCAGCCTAAAACTTTGCAACCTCACGCCGGAAGTGTTGAAAATATTTGAGCTCTTGCACCTGCAAGTGATCTTCGATATCACCGGAACTCGTGAAAGCTGCATGGCAGACTACGTAAAATAAAAGATAAAGCCTCCCTTTCAGGAGGCTTCACTTTTTTATTAAGCTATCGTCAGACAAACACTATCCGATGCAGCCTTTCCATTTTTCGTGGTAGCAAAAGCATACCCTTTCACATTCGTGGAATCCCACTCTTCTGGTAAGGATTCACTCGTGTTCCCGTTCTCTCCACGAGCTCTCAACAAAATAAGCTTACCTCTCTTCAACACGGTTTCGTACAACACGGCATACACCTGATCGTCAGCAGAAGAATAACCATCATTTTATTAAAAATAACATTTTCCATCATATACAACTTTCCAAATAATAAAAGAAATCGCTTCTCCTAAAATAGAATACCCTCTAAAAGTCTTTTATTTAACTTTTAAAGGGTATTTTTATGATATGAAATCTTAGAGAACGGTTACATATCATGAATCAAGCAAAGGTAATAAACTAATCCTTATTTTTCAAGGCTTTATCTATCCTATAAAGCAAGTAATTATAATGTGAACGAGTATCTCCCGAGCTTTGGGTTATAGCACTGGACAACAACTCTTTCACCTCTAACAGCATATCATAAAACAAATAAGCCGTCGTATTATCCTTGATTTTTACTTTAGACATGGGTTCAAAACCTTCTTCACGGGCAGAATGTTTCAACACGATCTTCGATATTGCATAGTTCGAAAAAGACTTCTGTACAAATTCATTCAAATATTGAGAACGGCTTGACAAAGCCAATGCATCGTCCTCTGAAGCAGGTAAAAAATTCTGAGCAGGTCCGGTTATACTGGAAGTAGCCATAATATTAGCAACAAAAAGATTCTGCAAATTCATATCCGTCTTCGTCAACTTTTGATTTTTTAAAGTCTTGTCCCAAATAATCCGGTAGAGATCAGACAGGTACTCTTGGGGTGTATAAGCTTCCAGCGATTTCTCAGCACCTAATGCAACATAACTAACCCTATTAAATAATAACCCGATAAGTTCTTCCTGTGCAGCTTCAGGAACCAAGTCTTTCAAGTTATACAGATACTTCAAGTCTCCATTATCCAACCAAGATAAATCTTTGGCAACATCAATCACATACTTCAACGCTTCTTTTTGTCTTTCTTTGGACTCCACTTGATAAGTCGTCCCCTTATCACCTTCACAAATTTCATTCAAATAGATTCCTCCAATATAAGCCATGACATTATTCATGCTATTTTTAAAAGTAAACACCAGATTATCATATAGCAGACCTCTCAACTCCAAGTCCCTATCTCCCTCCTTATACCACTCGTGATAATGCTGGAGTGCCCTTTTCAAATTACGGATATAATAATCCGTCGCTTTCAGATGATCATTTCCCAAATCGCCGTATAACGCAGTCGGATCGTATACAGTCGAAGTATATTGTCTCTTTTTGTAACGAAACATCGGATCTTCTGCAACTTCTTTTATCCATTTATCTAGAGTGGCAAATTCACTTTCTGGGGTCGTGGTTCCTTTGATTGGACAATACAACCACTTTATTGCATAATAGTCATACGGCCCAAGACCTTTAGGAGTAAGCCGAACCCCATTCTTCACATCTTCCGGTTGGGCTATATAATTATAAGCTATATCATCCATTATGGAGGCACTCAAACCATACTGTTGCGTGAACGAAGCTGAACGCAAAGAATCTACTGGATAAGCATAAGAAGCTCCAAAGTTAGAAGTTAACCCCAAACATTCACCCACGGATTGCATAATGCTGGTACGAATGAGATCCCCCATAACTTCTTCGGCAAGTACAGCCTGCCTCACGGAAGGGTCTGTTGCCATCGTAGATAATACCCGGGATAGATACAATGCATACCTCACATTATCGCTAATATAAATGGAAGCATTCAATATCTCTCCGGTACGAGGATCCGTGTGCATAGAAGTCAGGATTTCATCCAGTGTCAAGGGAGCATAACGAATAGTGGAATAATTCAAGTCATTAGCATTAAAAATCGAATCATTTTGAGGAAATTCAAGTACCCGCACGACATCCTTAAAACCAATTTTTTCAAAAGCCAAATTCCACTCTTCCGCTCCCGACCGGATATATTTTTTCCAAGTTTGAGGCATCAATGTATCCAAGTAAAACACAATCGGCTTTTGGGGTTCCACTAATTCTCCAGAGGCGTAAGCAACCGGATCCACAGGTTCAATCCGCCAACGATTAGAATAGAATACCTTTTTCAAACCGGTTTTAGCATTCTCCAATACGGCTCCCGTGTAATAAGAAGTTCCGATTCGAGGATCGGCCAAACGGGCCTGCATTGGGGTCTCCGGTAGCAACATTAATATTTTATCTACCAAAACGGTCACCGGAACATCTTGATTCATTATCATTGCTCCGAAAAACATATAATCCACATCATAACTCATCTCGCATCCCACAATAATACTGTTCTGATAGGCATGAGCATCCCTCAGGAACGAACGCTCTTCATCGAATTCATGTTCCCGAGTTACTAATCCGTAAAGTGAATTAGCTGCATATCCGGGGAAAGGCGAAGAATAATATGAATCTTCCAAGAACAGGCTGGTCATATCAACCACCACCGCACTACTATCTGGAGTCGGTGCTACAATTTTAAAACTCTGATATATTCCGCCAGTATTTGCCTCCTCAATAGCCTCTTCCACGGCTTGTTCTCCGATCCGGTTTACCAATCGATTCTGCAATATTAACCGAGCCTCCAAAATAGAATCGTTTTTCGTGAAAACCATGTGTAAAGGCTTTCCTGCAAACTCCCCAACAACACCTTCTCCATGATCACTGGTCTTTTGGATCGAAGAAGTCAACAACATATCTTTCCCGAGCAGAGATAACGGAAATTCAACAAACACATTCCCTTCCATAACATGAACAGTCATCATTCCTTTGGAAGTATGTACTTGCTTTCCCTTAAATAATTTCTCGTATGCGTTTTCCGTCTTTTGAACCTTTTTCGTTTTCTTACGTTTCGCCGCACTCCCTTCTATACTTATCCCAGTGAAAAGGACAAAAAGCACCAGTGCGTAAACTATTGTTCTCATAACTTTCTGCTGTTTCATCCCTCGTTTATTTTAAAGCTTGATTAATCTTGTATATCATTAATCGATAATGTTTACGGGTATCCTCCGATCCGGTATTCACCTTGCTCTCTAACAAAGTTTTTACTTTTCTCAAAGCATCATAATAAACATGCCCCATCGGTTCGCTTGGCGGAACTGCATCCACAGAAAATCCAAAAGCCTGTCGCTCGGCATTTTGGTAAGTCCTGGCTTGAACGTCATAAGAAGAAACTTCTTTATTCGTGTAAATTCCGACCAGACTTTCCGGTAAAACCCCATAAGTTTCCCGACTTTTCTCCTTAATAAAATCCGGAATAGGTATCATCTGGCCAGCCAGCCCGATCGAACTTCCTCCCATTCCTTTTTCTTCAATTCCGGATATACCCATAACAAAAGAAAGATAATTCAACTGTAACTTCTTATCCACCCGGGTTAAACTCTTACCTTGTCTCGTCGGCTCCCAAACAAAATTATAGATTCCATTCAGACAATCCACTTGTGTGTACGGGTTCTCTTTCATCTTGTCGGCACAACGAGCTACATGGGGAATACGTTTAAGTATCGATTCGAACATCATATCTTCCAAAACGGAAACAATATTGCCCTGCAAAGGCAAATTTTTCAAAAACTCCGGATTATTTAACCACTCCATATTCTTGATCTCTTTCATCATAAAGGCTAACGCCCGTTCTTGCTTTTCACGAGGTACAGGAGAATATCCCGGTAATTGGTCTCCCTCATAACGTTCATTCAAGTAAATACCACCAATATTAATCAACACGTTGTTCATATAACGTAAATACTGGTACATGATTTCGTTGTACATATTCTGCCGGAAAGTGAAATCCTTATCTTCATCAGCAACCCATTCATTCAAATGCTTAATCAAAAATTTCAAATTACGGATACCATACTCTGAGGCTTTCATCGCATCGTCACCTAAATCTTCCTCACATGAACTGGGATCTATTCTATAGGTGAATTGTTGTTTTCCATAACGATAAATCGGATTTCCCGATTTCTCACTGATCCAACGGTCCAAAGTAGGCACTTCCTCCTCGGACGTCTTTGCATCCAACAAGGGTGTATATAACCACTTTATAGAGAAATAATCAGCTAAACCCAAATCTGGCGGGGTCAATCTAACCCCTCTCTCCTTATCTCCTGGTTGAGCCACATAATTATTCCGGGCATAGTCCATGATGGAATAAGTCGTTCCGTATTTCTGCGTGAATGACGGAGAACGCAAAGAATCTACTGGAATCGAAGCAGAGCCCGCCATATTATGCATCAATGCTAAAGTATGCCCCACCTCGTGGGCAACAACGTACCGGATACAATCTGCGATCACATCATCACCGAGGACTACTTTCCGTACGTCCGGATCAGCCGGAGCCGTGTGTAAAAAGCGCCAATTCTGAACTAGTTCTATCAAATTATGATATAAATACACAGATGCATTAATAATCTCTCCGGTACGGGGATCAGTCCATGATGGCCCCATAGCGTTCGCAATCCAAGAGGGAGCATAACGTACGCATGAGTACTTGAGATTATCCGGATCAAATTCTGGGTCATCTTTCGGAAAATCTTTAGCCACAATAGCATTCTTGAATCCGATTTTCTCGAAAGCGGCCTGCCATCTTTCAACAGCATCTTTCACCGGCTGTTTCCAACTTTCTGGGAATTTATCGTCGATATAATAAACAATTGGTTGTTTGGGTTCCACCAATTCTCCACGCTTGTAAGCTTCCACATCAGAAGGTTCTAACCGCCAACGATTAGCAAAATGCACCTCTTTCACACTTCTTCCGTCATTACAGAATTCTGACATCTTTTGCGTGAATATATTGATCCGGGGATCAGCAATTCTCGGACGCATCGGATTCTCCGGAAGTAATATCAAACTCCGGGTCACGACAGCAGTGAATGGCATCTTATACACATAATAGTATTTCCGATCTCTCACACTCACAGAATAAGTCAACGAAGACTGAATCCCTACATTATCAGAAAAAGCTTTTATCTTTCCTACATGAGAAATCTCTTGCTTGAATTCCTTCTGCAAGGTCATTTCCTCACTTGACATGGCAGAATAGGGCGAGAAAGGACCTAGCTTTTCGTTGTCACTCACGAAATAGTCCGTTACGTCAAACAGAACCGCCGTACTATCCGTGTTATAAGTTTCAATATCAAAGTTCCCGATTATAGCCGGACGCGTACTTTCACTTAATCGTTCCGCTATATTTTTATCTTTCGTCAAATACTTCGTGGTCACTTCACGTAATTGTACCTGCGAATCGTTTTTCGTAAAAATCACATGTATCGGATCATATGGCTTTTCTCCGACACATCCGAAACGGTTATCCGTAATCGAAGTTATTGTTGACCCTAGCAACATATCCTTCTCCAGTAAATGTAAGGGGAGTTCAAAATATAATTTTCCCTCCATTTTATGCATCGTGATCAATCCCCGAACGGTCTCATATTTCTTACCTTGAAAAAACTCCTCATAGGGAGAATCTTGTTTTTTCTCAATCCTATTTTCCTGTTTGTTTTTCTTTTTGGAACGCACACTCGCATTTACCCACAAGGAAGTTCCAAGTAAAGTCAGAACAACAACTAAAATTTTAAATCTCATACACCATAATTTAATTTACAAACATTACAAACAACACAATAGTCTGCCAGGGAAATCCATTCAGGTTCCCCGGTAAACAATATTTCATACTTAATCCTTTAATTCCAATAGAAACCGTACATTACTTTAAAACGTGTATCCACAATTGATCCATAGGAAATTTCCGGATCATGATACAACACTTTAGGAACTAAATTATTCACGGCATCCCGACTAAAATTCATCACAAAAAAATGTCCGTTTTTCAGCCCCACACCGACACGCGTTCCGTCTTTTGACTCGGAATCAATAGATACAATCTCATCGGCAAACGTGTAATATTCTTCTAAAGATGCCCCGGTTTTACGGTTATACATATATAATACATTCCCCTTAGCAATCAACACATAAGGTGTAACATCGTAAGGCATCACGTTAAAAATAACCGGAGTAACACCATCAACAACTCCCCCCAAATCCAACTCTTCCTGGGTAACCTCAGCATAAGGATCGCCTCGATCTACCGACTCCACAAGAAAATCATAGCTGTATAATTGACCATCTACATCTTTCAATATAGCATAATATCCTTGATCCCATCGTCCCGTACGATAATACCCGCAATGTAAAACTTCCACATCTCCAAGATCATCCAAAGGCAAGCAATCCCGATCATAATCCTCAACGTCAAAATGTCTTATATCCCCTGCTTCCTGTTCATTAATATCCACGACAGCCAGAAAACGATTTCTGGATTTATCTATCGGACGATCGTACAGAACAGTTAAATCCATGTTGGCAGCAGGAGCTATGATTAGATTCCGCCCATCAATCTCTTCTCCCTCAAAAGTTAAAGGACGATTCAAGAACAATCCGGAATTAAACAATTTATCCGTTGTTTTTTTACGTGTATAAATTTTACCATCTTGATTCACCACAAAAGTAATCCACCTCATATCCAACATATTAATGGGTTCAAAATTAGCCGGTAGATCATTATCCAAGAACATATCTTTCATGGCAACATCCTTATGATAGGTTATCCCATCAATATCTATACATCCGTTCCCACCTTTTTGCATGATCCAGAATTGACTATTGCTCGTGTTAGACACAAAATGTTCCAACATTTTTATCGGTCCGGTACCCAGTTCTTCATTATTAACCAAGTTATACACATCCGGATGAGCTATATATTCATAAGTGATCGAACCATCCACCTCATTCTCGTTTTCATCTTCACGAATATAACTCAACATCGATTTTCCATCTTTTTCAGACAAGATCATCCATCCTCTCGCTCCATACGGAGAAGTAATATATAACGGAACTTGAGCTAAATATACAATATTGGTAACCGTGTCTTTCACACGTAACATCAAGTAGTCACGAGCCGTCGTATCTGCCTTAAATTCCAAATTACGATCCCGAGATATGATTTTTCCCAAAAAAGACCATTCAAATTTCAGCGCCTTTTGATCCTCCTTAATAGTAAACGACAATTGGGGTTCTATTTTTACAACTTCTCCCAGTACAGCACTATAAGAACGTTCATTAAACGTGATGGTGATGTCATTCATTGCTTCATAGTTATAATTTCCTTTATCATCATAACAAGCAGCTAACAGGGTTCCGATCATCACCCATAATATCATCAATTTCGTTTTCATAATCATTTATTTATTCGATTAAATAATAGGAACCTCTAAAGGCAGGTTATGTAAAGCAATATAATCCTTGAACTCTAAAGCTAATGCCCGTTTTTTAGATGGATCCATATCCGTTAGATCGGTCACTCCGGTACAACGTATAAATTCACTATACTTTAATGGTGAATACTCTCCTAAATACACCCGTTCGATCTCGTCATCCCACCACAGAGGCTGACTGGGCATATCATCAAATACGACACGAAACAAACGTTGTTCCACAAATCCCGGTTGAAAAACTTCATTTTCTTTAATCGTAAATACTAAATAACAGTTATCATCCTGTAATCTTGCAGTCCGCTTTAAAGTAATGTAGATCGTATCCTTTATCTGATGTGACGGAAATACGGGATTCAAATCCAACTCATAATCTTCCGTCGTAGCGGTTGTTAAAGAATCGACAATCTCCAGATTATACCCCATAGGTTCATCCAACGGGTCTCCGACTAACTGTACCTCACAAGCTACTTGACGAACATTATCATTCGGATAATGTGAAAAAGAAAGGAATACACTATCTTGATTCCGCATTGAAAAATAAAGTAATCTTTCTCCGCTAAAACGCTCGATATTATCCTTGTCACACGAAAAGAGTAACAAGGTTGTCAATGCCAATAATATATATCGTTTCATATGTTCCATGTTATTACATTAGTGAATAGTTTGGTTATCAGGCAACGGAAATACAAATTCAGCTTTACTATCCGGTTTTTGATTGAAACGCTTGTAGTAATAAAATGCCTGTCCTTCACACACCAGATCTTTTATAGCTTCTTTTAAAAGTTCATACTCCATCTCACTTTCATCACTAATCAACTCCTCCAATTGCCCTCCGCGAATTCCTCGTTTCATACGTACCCAGTCCAATAAAGAAATACCGTCACTAACATTTCCTAATTTATATTGAGCCTCAGCTGCGATATAATACATCTCACTTAAACGAATCATCGGGATCATATTATCCCCGTAAGAACCAGCTGTCTGTTTCATATATTTCTTTGACATCGCCCCGTCAATCGAGGTCGAAAACAATTTTTCATACCGTTGATCGTCGGAGTCATATTCATAAATATCATCGGCCAAAACAAACAGACGTGTATTACTGCTACTAGCTCCTGTCGTATAAGTACTGTAATCATCCACCATTCTCTTATTTGACAACGTAAATATCAATTCATCATAGAGTTTGTAATTATTCGCAAAATCAGTTGTTGCCGTAAAATTAAAGCAAGGATAACTGATTCCCGATTCCACAAATTTGGCATCAATCACCTCCATTGCCTGCTGATAAGCCTCTTGATGTTTACCCGCATATGAATACACTCTAGCTAATAAAGCTGTAACGGCATAATAATTCATCCGATATCCCCGATAAGTATAAAACAAATCTTTCGGTATATTCGGGTCATCAGAACCCTCACCTCCTGCCATCCGGTAGGAAGTTTTATGCCATATCATATGTTCTGCTATCGTATCACAAGCACCCACTAACTCTTTTGCTTTCAGCAAATCCCGTTCAACTTTAGAAAGAATATCCGTTACACTCAAATTCGGTTCAGAAATAGAACCATATCTCTCGTAATAAGGAATGTACCCCTTGTCATCCCCAGCTGCTTTCACCACCCGGGGAGAAGGAGCAAATAATCTCAACATATCAAAATGGATAAAGGCACGTAAAGCCAAGGCTTCACCCCATATCAAATTTCTTTCTTCTTCCCCTTCGGCAAATTTGGAAGGATCTTCCTTCTGAGCCCGATCAATCAAGTTATTACAATTAGCCACAGCATTGTAACTATTCGACCAAATACTTTGTATCAAAGATTTAATCTCTTTATCCTGATATTTGTATGACAAAGCCTTATCATAGATATGTCCGCTATTAATAGACCATGAATCATAACATTGAGCCAACACATCTAGAAACCCCCATGTCATTTCCCGTCCATATAGAGAAGTCACGGATAAATCCTTGTACACACCGTTCAATGCCGTCCGATACCCCTCTCCCGTTTTAAAGAGAGTCTCTTCATTTACCTGATCATCCGGTGCCACATCCAACCACGAATCACATGATCCTAGCGTGAACGCAAACAACACCAATCCTATTAATATTTTATTTTTCATAACGTTATCTATTTTAGAAACTAGCTCTTAAAGAAATATTTACAGTTCTCGCATATGGATAATTTAATCCTCGTTCCTCCTTCACGGAAGAGATACGGAAGATTTCGTTTGCTCCAAGCTCTAAACGTAACATACTCAATCCCCAAGATTTAATCAACTTTTGATTAAAATCATATCCCAGCGTGATAGAATTCAGTGATAACATATTATAATCCTGAACGAAACGTTCCGTTGGGTTCGTGGTTTTTATTTCATCCACACCGCTCTGTAGCGCCTTGTATTTCGCCCGGTCACCCGGTTTTTGCCAACGTCCGGTCAACACTCGTTTATCAACATTCTCATTATAAATATCCGCATTTTCCACCTTTTCCACCAATGTCGTATTATAGTGTTGTCCACCACATTCATACAAAAAGCTGGTATACAAGGAAAAATCTTTATACCGGACATTAAACCCGAACGATCCCTGAGCTTTAGGTTCAGTATTTCCAACCACAACCTGCTCTGAAGCATTCCAATCATACGTGTATGTACCATCACGACGAATCAATAACTCCTCTCCTGTTGCTGGATCAATACCTTTTGAACGCATCGCAAAAATAGACGTTGTCGATCCTCCTTCAATATATTGCGTGAAAGGTTCGGCTGTTGACCCGTCGTATTGATTCGAATTGATATAATGATCTTTTACTTGATCATTATATGCCTTCAAACTCTCGGAAATCTTCAATATTTCATTTTTATTGTGTGCCAAGTTCCCGTATAAGGCAACCATCAAATCTTTTCGGTTTACAAGAGTACTTCTGAACTGGAGCTCAAAACCTTTATTCATCATCTCCCCGATATTATCCATATACGTCGTGAAACCGGAAGCACTTGGGATCGTTACGTCATTAATCAGATCCACGGTTTTCTTCCGATAATAACTGGCTTCCAAATGGAATAAACCGTCATAAATCTGAAACTCAAAACCTAAATCTAATGTTTTTGTCCTTTCCCAACCTAAATTCTTATTTCCCAAAGCCATCAATGAAGCTCCGAAACCGGTTTGGTACCATTCGTCATTCTGAATCTGATACATAGTTTGAGCTGCATAAGGAGGGAAGTTTACTTTTCCCGTAATTCCGTATGAACCACGTATTTTTAATATATCTAACCCGTTAATACCCTTCATGAAATCATACTGGTGTATATTCAACCCTAAACCTCCGGCCCAAAACGTTGCAAAGCGACGATCCGAACCAAACTCGGAGGAACCATCCGAACGAACAGAGAAATCCATCAAGTATATATCATTATACGTGTAGTTAAGACTACCTACAAAACCGATAAGTCGAGTCCTATTCTGTGTTACCGTGGGTTTCGTCACGATCTCTTCAGCATAATTGGGAGAATTTAGCTCACCTGTCGGAAATCCTTGATACTCGGCAATAGTAGAAGAGGTCTCATTCGTACGAGCATTCATGGCCAAGTTCACATTCACATGATTTTTTCCAAAAGAACGGTTCATGGCCAATTGTACGTTCATATCAAATGCTAATCCTTTCCCGTTAGTTAAAGTCAACTCTCCAGAAGAATGATTATCAATACTCAAAGGCTTACTATTCTTCTTAGATCGGGGATCCAGAAAGTCCTTACCCTCCTCTATGGTTTTTGTTAAACTCAAAGTGCCTTTCAATTGCAACCAATCTGCAATATACCAATTCACCCCCAAATTATCCACGATCTCCTCTGTCTTATCCCGATTAAAACTAGACAATCCGGCCTCATAAAGAGGATTTGCACGTTCTTCCTCCTCTTCCCCATGCCATTGTCTCGTTACATCCAAATAATTCCCGTTTTCATCTTTATACTCATCATATGGTAATTTACGGGTATAATCCGAAAATGTCCCATAAGGAGAATCTGCAGAACGAGTCATATTGTACGAAACGTAATTCTTTATCTGTAAAGAACCAACCCGATAATCCACGTAAAATCCGGCTCCCGTTCTATCCCGGTAAGAACCCTTCATTACTCCGTCATCATTATTATACAAAAGATCTACCCCGAAACGAATATCTTGAGAACCACCTTCAATATACACGCTGTGTTTATGATTGAACACTGTACGCAAAGGTTTTGATAACCAGTAGGTATTCACCCCTTTGGTTATATTACTCAATTTACCATTATATTCTTGATCTAATTTGTATTGCTCATCTCGATCCTCACTCTTATATATCCCGGCTGCTATCTCCGTTGCAAACTTCTCCTTTGCATTCATCAAATTATAATCTGACAGATCCGGCATGTTCAAAGTTCCAGTCATACTATAAGACACGTTTACCTTTCCGGGTGTCGGGGCCACGGTCGTAATAATTACTACACCATTGGCAGCACGAGAACCATACATTGCGGTAGCAGCAGCATCTTTTAGGATTACGATACTCTCAATCCGGTTAGGATCGAAGTCGTACAATTTTTGCACACTGATCTCATATCCATCCATAATGAACGTCGGTAGATTCGGATTATTATCCAATTCAGATTTCGAAAGTGCATTCCGATCCAAATCCTTCACTCCAATTCCAGAACGACCTCTTATATACATTTCCGGAACGGCATTCGGATCTGATCCCCAGCGATTATTATCTTGAATACGAAAAGAAGGATCAAATACTTGTAAAGCTTGAATCACATTGGTCTTGGAAACTTTCAATAAGTCTTCCTTCTTAACGATCACCGAATTTCCTGTAAAACTTTCTTTTTTAATATTCGCATATCCGGTAACAACAACCTCCTGCATCTCTTTCACATCTTCCTGAAGACGAATAATAATCTCTTTTTCATCATCTTTAGGATCATTGGATAAACAGTATTCCTGTGAAGTCATCCCTACAAAAGAAAACACCAAAATAGTACTATCCATCTTAGAAACTTCTATCGAGAATTTTCCATCAATATCCGAAACCACACCAAGAGAGGTTCCTTTGATAATCACAGTTACTCCCGGAAGTTCCAATCCTTTATCATCCAACACTTTCCCCTTGATTTTCCGCATTTCCTTCTTCTCTTTATTATCATTTTCCTCTTTTTTCGAAATGACCAAAAAATCTTCCACCAACTTACACTCCCAACCACTCCCTTTCAGTGCGGCATTCAAAGCTTCTTTGGCATTCACGTTTGTCAAGTGAACCGTTACCCGATTCATGCTTTTCAATAAAGTGTTGTTATACACTACCACATACCCGGATTGGGTTTCCACCTCCTTGATAATGTCCTCAATCAAGGCATTTTCAAAGGAAATACTCACTTTTTC
>UMEX01009129.1_pt1 | contig 18395 bp, 10 predicted proteins | sample 1964871 | NCBI WGS metagenome assembly UMEX01 (sample SAMEA4836032, study PRJEB28245) | human gut metagenome | biome: gut microbiome; material: fecal sample | place: Denmark | collected 2008
CGCCAGAGAAGCGTCCGTCCGTGATCAGTGCGCAGGCTTTTCCCAGGTGCCGGCTTTTGATGTAGGAAGTGGGGTAGAGCATTTCTTGCATGCCCGGGCCACCCTTCGGTCCTTCATGGGTGATGACCACAACGTCGCCGGCAACGACCTTTCCGCCCAAGATGCCTTCGCAGGCAGCCTCCTGAGAGTCGAACACTTTGGCTGGGCCTTCAAAATGGTTGAGCGAAGCGTCAACGCCTGCCGTTTTCACAACACAGCCGTCTTGCGCGATGTTGCCAAAGAGCACAGCCAGTCCGCCGTCTTTCGAGTAGGCATGAGCAAGGTCGTGAATGCAGCCCTCAGCGCGGTCGGTGTCGAGCGTTTCCCATTTTGTGTCTTGTGCGCCCATTTGTGTGCAGAAGCGTCCCGCTGGAGCACTGTGGTAAATGCGGTCGGCTTCGGGGTCAATTTCGTTGCCCGTGATGTCATATTTCTTGACATCATCTCCCAGTGTCTGTCCGTTGACGCGGATGGCAGAGAGGTCCAGCAAGTCCCCCTTGGCCAGTTCTCCCAGAATGCCCATAACGCCACCAGCGCGGTTGCATTCTTGGATGGAGAAGCGCTGCGTGTTTGGCGAGAGTTTGCACAGACAGGGCACCTTGCGGCTCAGCGCGTCAATGTCGGCCATTTTGAAGTCAACGCCGGCTTCGTTGGCCACGGCCAAAAGGTGGAGCACCGTATTGGTGGAACCGCCCATCGCGATGTCGAGCGTCATGGCGTTGAGGAAAGCCTGGCGCGTGGCGATGCTGCGGGGCAACACACTTTCGTCGCCGTCTTCATAATATTTATAAGCGTTTCCGACAATCAGTTTGGCAGCGTCTTCAAAGAGGCGCCGGCGGTTGGCGTGCGTGGCAAGGATTGTGCCGTTGCCAGGCAGTGAGAGTCCGAGCGCTTCGGTGAGGCAGTTCATGGAATTGGCCGTGAACATGCCAGAGCAAGAGCCGCAGCCAGGACAGGCGCGGTTTTCAATCTCAGCCAGTTCTTCATCGCTGACAGAGGTGTCGGCGCCTTTCACCATGGCGGTGATGAGGTCAACGTTTTCTCCCTTCCATTTTCCGGCTTCCATGGGGCCGCCGCTGACGAAGACCGTCGGGATGTTCAGTCGCATGGCGGCCATCAGCATGCCCGGGGTGATTTTGTCGCAGTTGGAAATGCAGACCAAGGCATCGGCCTTGTGCGCGTTGACCATGTATTCAACTGAATCTGCAATGAGGTCGCGCGAGGGGAGGGAATAGAGCATTCCGTCGTGTCCCATGGCGATGCCGTCGTCAATGGCGATGGTGTTAAACTCGGCGGCGTAGCAGCCGAGTTTTTCAATTTCGTGTTTCACCAGTTGGCCCACTTCGTGCAGATGCGTGTGTCCAGGAACAAATTGGGTGAACGAGTTGGCAATGGCAATGATGGGCTTGCCAAACATCTCGCGCTTCATGCCGTTGGCCACCCAAAGGGCGCGTGCACCGGCCATTCTTCTGCCTTCAGTGCTGAAGGCGCTTCTCAACGTATGTTTCATGATTCTGTCAGGGTCCTTTCTTTTTTGGGGCGTTCAGGAGGGGGAAGTCGATTGAAAATCTGTGTAGCCCTTTGGCGTGGTTCTGTCGGATGCAATTTATCACGCCGTGGCTGAAGAAACGCCCGTTGATGGAACTTTAATTCTTTTTGGCCATTACTTACGGTATGCCTTAAAATGGAGGCCTTGAATTGCAAATGTATATATTATTTCGGTAATGGCAAATAAAAGGATAGGGAAATGTTTAATTTCTGTCTTTTTGATATTAGATAACGTGCGCTTGCCAAATAAACGGTTTAGATTGCCAAGTTGCCTTTACAAAAAGTTGTCAGGAAATATCAGTTTGAAACTTTGGTGTGAAATAACAGTTTGGGAAAACAAAAAAAAGACAGGAGGTAAAACAACTTGTCGTGTTGTCTTGCCTCCTGTTTCCTGTCTTCCACCATTATTTTATGGCGTGACGGGTTGTGGGTTTCCTTTTTTCTTGATTGGAATTTCTCGCGGACGCACAATGGTGGTGGTGTCTTCTTCAACCTCCTCCGTTGTCACCTCTTCGCTGGCATTTCCGCCATTGTCTTCCGGCATCGGCATGTATCCGCTGGTTTGCTTGATGTGGAACTCCGTCATGCTTTCGTTCGAGCGGAACCAGTTGCCCTTGATGTCGCGGTCGGGAGTTATGAGGTGGGTGAAGACGTCGGAAAAGATCTCGTGCCGCCCCATGTCCCAGTAGAGTTTCTGGGTGCTAACCGTGATGCCTTTCTCCATGTTTTTGATAAAGACCCGTCCGCGCAGCTCCCAGAGGTTCTGGTCGTAGCAGAAAGCCGTGTCGGCTGTCATGTATAGGTCCACGTGGAAGTTGTTGTCGTAGCGTTCCAGGAATAAGCCCTTTCGAAATTCCTGGCGGGCGGGTTTCGTCTTGTCGAAAACGCGCCATTCTTCTGCAATCACTTTGTAGCGCATCACGCCAGAATCGGAGATGACCTTCGATACGCCATATGTCTCCATCACGGCCATAGAGTCGCGGTTGTGGATGGCCGAGCCAGTTGGCGGGGCATCGTTTCCGCAGCTGCCAAGGGCAGAGACAGAGATTGAAAGGATGGCCAGCGGGAAGGCCAGTTGAAGCAGGTGTCGTATCATGTTAAGGTGTGTTCTCTTTAGGGTGGGTCTAATCTTAAAAATCAGAATTTAGGTAGTCTGTATTTTTTATATTCTTGACCACTTGATTAGCTCCGATTTTTATTCAACTTTCCACTTCATGAACCAGCGTTCGTTGAAGGTCAGGCCGATGCTGAAGCGCAGATAGTTTTCTGTTACCATGCCAGAGAATTGCGGTTTCACGCGCTCGTATTGCACGGCGAGGTTGAGGATGGAGCGGTTGTTTCTGTTGTTGATGATGGGGAGGCCGACACCGGCGCTGACGAGATAGTCCTTAGGGCCTTTTTGGCCGTTGGCCATGATGTATGGCGTGGTGTAGGAGAAGCCGAGGCGATAGCGAACGCGGTCGCGCCAGTGAAGTCCTTCGGGGTCGCCGATGTATTCCGCGCCGACCGTCACCTTGTGCATGTCGGTGAAGTTGCCCTTGGCCGGCGTATAGTTCATGGCGGTGGTGGCCGTCTGGATTAGCGATGGGCTTTTCACCTTGCTCCATTGCTGCCAGTTGTAGTCGACACCCACGCGCAGGCTCTTCTTGTAGGCCCATGTGAGACCAGCGCCGAAGCTGTGTGGCAGGGCGAAGGCGTTGCGGGCCACGATGGTGTCGCCGAGTGTTGCTTTGTTTTCAATCTTCTGGTCGTAGTAAACGGCGTTGGAATTGATGTTGTGTCCCAATCCGTAGGTCAGACCAAACACGAGGCTATTGTTTTTGTTGATGTCGTGCATCAGTTGCAGACCAGCTTCCAGTTTGTAGGTGCGCAAGTCGGCCGTGTATTGGCGGCGGCGTGAAGCGATGCTGCTTTCGCTGAAAGAGGCCAGCACCGTGTTGGTGACATCGCCCCAGACGTAACCGCCGTTGACACCGAAGGAGATAGGCTTGAACGGACGCCAGCCCACGCCGAGGTAAACCTCATGCAGACCGCCGTCGCCACTGAACGTGTTGGTGCGTGTGATGTCGGGGTTCTCCGTCATGGGTTTGCTGTCGCTCAGGTTGTAGCCGATGGTGCTGAAGGGCATCAGACCAAGCGACACGCCGAGGTTGCGCGAAGCGCGGAAACCCATTGCCAGATAGTCGTATGAGGAGTTGTGGGCGTTGATTTTCGTTCCGTTTTGCTCGAGGTTGGCATTTTGCATCGAGAAGCCGATGTCGAAAATGAAACTCATGGAGTCGATGGCGGAATACGACGCTGGGTTTTTCACGTTGAGCTCTTTGCCGTTGCGCATGGCTGTTGAGAGTCCAGCCATACCCTTGTTGAATCCTTGGGCGCGGTCGCTCAGAATGCCGAAGCCGTAGCGCGAATAGGGAGAGTTACTGCCGTTGGTTTGCGCCACGACGGCCGACGGAGCGCCTACCAAAATGGCTGCAGCGATGGCAACACTCTGCCAGTTGCGGCGAAAGCTGCCTGTCTTCTTATCTGTTCCTTTTTTCAGGATGTTCATGTCGTATGTATCTATTAATGGGTGGGGATTCAGAAAAGCGTTTGAAAAGGAAAGTCTGATTTCCTGTTTTGTTTTTGAATGCCACTGTTGGTGTGGATGTAAAGTTCTAACTTCGGGGCTGGTGTCAGCGCATATAATTTAGCAAGAGCTTGTTTAATCCGCGTGCCACAAGATGGCTGTCGGTCAGGATGTTTTTTCGCAGTGCATCGCTGAAAGTGAAGCGGTCGCCTCCTGTGAGGAAAATGCGTAAGTCGGGGTGTCTTTTTTGCCAATGGCGGATGCAGCCTTGCAGTTCATATCCGATGCCGCGCACCACACCGGCTCTGATGGCTGTTTCGGTGTCGTGGCCGATGTCGGGGGTGTCTCCGTCGGCTTCAATCCGTGGCAGGCGGGCGGTGCAGTTGTGCAGCGCTTCCAGTCGCATTTCAACGCCTGGCGAAATGTTTCCTCCGAGGTAGTTTCCTGCGGCATCAACAAAATCATAGGTGATGCACGTGCCGGCATCAACGACCAGCAGGTCTGTTTGAGGTTTCAGCGTTACAGCGCCGACAACGGCTGCCAGTCGGTCGGCTCCGAGCGTCTCCGGCGTGCGGTAGGCCACGGTGACTGGTGCGGGGGTGGTTCCCTTCACTTCGAGTACGGGGTAGGGGAGTTGCTTGAGCGCTTCCACGAGCAGGGGATTTTCTGCGGCAACGGAGCAGAATGCCAATCCTTTGGCTTCCTTCTCCTTCACCACGTTGAGCAGATGTTCGGCGTCTGTATTCTCGAATTTCTCCTCTCGCACGAAAGTCTCCCCGTTAAATAGGGCAATCTTGGTGCGGGTATTTCCTATGTCTATCGTTAGATTCATGAATTTCAGATGGTTTGTTCTCCGCATTTACATTTTATTTCAATGGCGTAATGAACAAATGTGCTGCAAAGTTAGTACATGGTTGGCGAAGTGCAAAGTAAAAAACATTTTTTGTGTCACATGGAAGGGGCGTAATGCTGAAAAAATCGTTTCTGCAAGTTGTCGGCGTTGGGAGATTGGTGTTTAGGCAGTGCTAAGTAGTGGTAAATGGTTAACTTATTCTTTCGCCATTACTAAATCTGTGTTGGGGGGAATTACGAATCTCCGAAAGGAATCATACAGAACAAAAAAAGTCCGCCACATTGTTTGCGGCGGACTTTCTATTAAGAGTGTATGTTAGAATATTCTTGGCTATCTTTAGAACTTGTAGCGCTTATCGACAATCTTGGTCTTGTTGATCATGGCATCGAAGATGTTGCCCTGCTGACCGAAGATGCGGCTGAGAGTAGCGCGTGAAGAAGCCATCATGGCAGAAGCGGCGTTGAATGTGCCGTTGACAGTCTTGTCGTTAACCTGAGCAAGGAAGACGCCCAATGAGCCCTTCACGGCACCAGTGAACTTGCCTTTGGCGGTGCGTTCGATGGCACCTGCCAAAGCAGGTTCGAAGCTGCTCATCTGAGCCAATGCGATAGAAGGTTGCGTGTTGATGTCAACACCCTTGACTGCTTTTGCAGCGGCGATGGACTTGACGTTCTTCAGCTTGGCCATGATGATTTCGGCCTTCTTGTCCTGCATCACGAGCTGGCGGAGTTGGGCTTTCACGTTGGCGTTGTCCCAAGCGAGATAGTCGCCGTCGTTGATGGCTGAAACGGCAATGACGAGCAATTGATCGCTGTTTTTGCCGCATTCGAAGTCGCGAGAAACTTCACCAGCCTTGGCTTCGTCGAATGCCCACATGAATGCCTGCTTGGCACCTTCACCGCCAATGCTGTAACGGATGTTCATGGCTTCGGTGGTGCTGACGCTTGCGCGGTCAATCATGGTGTAGCCAGCCTTGGCGGCGTTCTTTTCGAGAGATTCAATCGTTGTGTTCTTGGCCAAGAACTCGTTGAGGGCGCGACGCTTCTCATTGTAAGTCTCGGTAGAGAACTTGATTGGATATTTCACAACGGCAATGTTGTACTTGGCAGAAGGAGCCTTTGTGCTGAGCACGGAGGTCACTACGTAAACAGGCTGTCCTTGCTGGTCGCTGACCGTGTAGTAGGCGATGGTGCCAGCAGACATCTGGCAGATGTCGGTGTAGGCGCTCTTAGTGGTGTCGCCCTTGGCAGAAGCTTCTACGTAATATTTAGTGGCATTCCAGGTGGTGTCGCCCTTCAGACCGTATTTCTCAACAGCGGCTTTAAACGTGGCATCCTTTGCCAATTCGCTGAGTGACTTGCCACCCTTGGCAGCAGCAACGAGCTGATCAGCGATTTTCTTGTCGCCAACGGCGAGCTGGCAAATCTGCATAGAGTCGGGAGTGGTTTTCACGCCGACGAGCTTGAAGGTTGAAACATACTGAACGCCATTGCGGTCCTTAGGTTCAATCTTCGTCTTTGAAGTTGCGCCGACAGAGAGAGAGTCGATGGCTTCAACCACGTCGTTCATGTTGCTCTGTGTGTAAACGTCTTTCGGCAAGAAAGCGTTGTTGTATGGAACGTCGCTCTTTGCGCCGCGCATGATGCCTTCAACAGCTTCGCCAGTTGACACCTTGCGGAGCGTGTCTTCGAGGCTTTCCACCTGAGCAACGATGTTGGCCTGGTCTTTCGGGCTGGCAACAACCGTCACGTTGATCAGTTTCAGGTCGCGTGTTTCGCCGTGGAGACGATAGAGCTCTTTGCAAGCTTCATACTTAGCCTTCAGGTCGTCGTCAGAAATCTTGACTTCGTTGTCTGCAATGGCAGAGTAAGGCATGCTGGCAATTTCGAGGTTGCAGTTGGTGTTGTTTTCCTCGAAGTCCATCTTTGCAGAAATTGGGTTGGAGATGGCGCCCTGAGCGATGAGTCCCATATATTTCTGTGCGAGCAATTCCGTTGGAATCTGGCTTTCGCAGTAGAGGCAAGCCTGCTTGATGTTGGCCAACATTTCGGCCGATTGCGGGTCTTGTTTCTGGAGTTGTGCCATCTGCTGGTCGGCCTGCTTCATGAATTGCTTGTAGGCTTCGATGGAAGGCTGTCCCATATAGCGTGCCATGAGAAGCATGATGCGCTGTGCGTAGCTGACCTGATTGAAGTTGGCCTGTCCGTATTGCATCATCTGTGCGAGTTGCTGCAACTCTTGCGGAGTAATGCTTGCCAAGGCGTTTTGGATGTCTTCCTTGGTGACGATGAGGCCGAGCTTGTCGGCTTCCTTAGCCAAAATCTGGTTTTGGAGGAACTTGTTCCACACCTGCTGGCGGATTTGTTCTTTGGCGTCATCGCTCAAGTTGTCCAAGAGCAAAGACTGCACGTTTTCTTCATCGCGCACTTGTGCTTCATAGTTTTCATACGTCAGCTCTTGGCCGTTCACTTCTGCTTCCACGTTAGGGCGTGAGCAAGAGTTAAGGTCGGTGAGCGTAACAATGAAAAGCAAAAGGGCACCACCGATGACTGACATCAGCAACGCCGGTTTGTTTCTAAGTGTTTGTAATGCTGCCATTTGTTTTTAGTATATTATTTTTATTTGTTTGTTTTCTGCAGGATGATTGCGTATGGCCGATAGACACCAACTGGCTACTTGACAATACAGCACGCAAAGTTATAAAAAAAGAGGAGATAAGGCATTCTTTTTGCTAAAAATATTCGGCTTGTATGGCTTTTCTGAGGAGGAAAGAGGTGGTTTTTGGGGTGATTGCACTCCTATAATATATAGTTTCTGTGTCTGTACATGAAAAAGGCGGGCTTTTCCGCATTGGAAAAGCCCGCCTTTCATTTGTGTGTGCGTGTTGTATTAGAAGTTGTAAATCAAGCCAAATTTGAGGTTGCTGGTCTTGAAGTCAAAGCCAAATCCCTTTTCGCCGTAAACGGATGGGATTGCGTATTCAAGGAAGTCGTCAATGTCATCATTTCCAGTTGCTTTTACATCATCGTTGTCACGATAGCCCAAGAAGCCCATAGAAGCGATGAAGTCAACCTTCTTGCTCAAGCTAACTTTCACGCCTGGCTTGATACCAATCTGCCACTGGTTGAATGAGTCGCTCTTCCAGTCGCGATATTTAGCCTTGGCTGTTGCAAAGCCGAAGCCGCCATCGATGAAGAATGAAACAGGACCTGCTTTTGCTACAGTGTAGCGAACGTATGGGTCAACTTCAAAGCCGTTGAGTTTAAGGCCTTCATAATATTCGTGTGCGAAGCCAATGCTGAGGCCGAGGTCCCACTGGTCGCTGAGCTTATAGCCTAACTCAGGAGCGAGATTGAAGCTTGTGTGGTTGGCATCTGTGTTACGCCAAAGACCAACTTGACCACCAACGTAAGCTTGTGCGCTTGCAGCGAGGCTGCATACAGCAACGATCAGAGATAAAAATAACTTTTTCATACTTGTGTGTGTTTATGAGTTAAACGTATGTTGTTACTGGCTGCAAATTTATATCTTTTGAGATAGCAAACCATAGCTGAGCGGAGAAAAATAGGGGGAATCGGAGTTTTAGGACAATTAAAAGGAAACTAATGTGAGTTTTGAAGTTTTCTTTGGTTGTTAATCGCCCCTTGAACTCCGATTATCCTTCATGTTGGGAAGTCTCCGTGAGCTGTTGCATCACGTTGAGCGCCTGTTGCACAGACTTAATGTCGCGCACCGTCATTCGGCGTTTGCCTTTTTGCTCGTCGAGTTTGCATCGGCGGAAATTGGTGGTGGCGTAGTTGATGATGCGTCCGAAAGTTTCGCTTCTGTAGAACGGGCTGTCGGTGTTGCTCACGAAATAAAGCATCATGCGTCCGCTTTTCAGCGTGATACGTTCCGCTCCAGCGCGTCGTCCGAGGCGTCGAAGAGGGGCGATGAGTAGCAGTTCTTCACCCTCAGGCGGCAGCGGTCCGAAACGGTCTTCCATGCGGCGCCGGAAGGCCGCCAACTGTTCATCGGTGTTCAGCGCATCAAGTTCGCGATAAAGCAGCATGCGTTCGCTGCTCCCCGGCACGTAGTCCTCGGGAAAATAAGCCTTGAGGTCACACTCCACGCTGCAATCGTCAACAAACACATCGCCAGAGAGTTGCGCCCCTGCTTTGAGTTCGTCGGCATAGAGGTCGGCAAACTCGTCGTTCTTCAGTTCGGTGACCGCTTCCGAGAGAATCTTTTGGTAAGTTTCATATCCCAGGTCGGCAATAAATCCGCTCTGTTCCGCTCCCAGCAGGTTGCCAGCTCCGCGGATGTCGAGGTCCTGCATGGCGATGTGTATGCCCGAGCCGAGGTCGCTGAAATTCTCAATGGCCTGGAGGCGTCGGCGTGCATCGTCTTTCAGAAGCGCCAATGGGGGAGCGAGGAGATAGCAGAAAGCCTTTCGGTTGCTTCGGCCAACGCGTCCTCTCATCTGGTGGAGGTCGGAGAGCCCGAAATGATGGGCCGCGTCGACAATGATGGTGTTGGCGTTGGGGACATCGATGCCGTTTTCAACGATGGTGGTGGAGATGAGCACATCGTAGTCGTAATTGACAAAACCCAGGATGATTTTCTCCAGTTCCGCTGGCGGCATCTGTCCGTGGCCAACAGCCACGCGGGCATCAGGCACATATTTCGTCACGAGGTGGGCCAGATTGGGAAGTGCCGAGATGCGGTTGGTCACGATATAGACCTGTCCGTTTCGGCTCATTTCGAAATTGACAGCGTCGGCAATGATTTCGTGGCTGAAGGTGTGTACCTCCGTTTGAATAGGCCGGCGGTTGGGCGGCGGTGTCTGCATCACCGAGAAGTCGCGAGCCCCCATCAGAGAAAACTGCAACGTGCGCGGAATCGGCGTTGCCGACATGGTGAGCGTGTCGATGTTCACTTTCATTTGTCGCAGTTTTTCCTTCACGCTCACGCCGAATTTCTGTTCTTCGTCGATGATGAGCAGTCCGAGGTCGTGCCATTTAACGGTTTTGCCAATCAGCTTGTGCGTGCCGATGATGATATTGATTTTTCCCTCTTCAAGGTCCTTGAGGATGGCCTTCGTTTGCTGCGTCGTTCGTGCGCGGCTCAGATAGTCGACCCTCACGGGGAAATCTTTGAGGCGCGAGGCAAACGTGTTGTAGTGTTGCAGGGCAAGCACCGTTGTTGGCACAAGCACCGCCACCTGTTTGTTGTCGGCAGCCGCCTTCATGGCCGCACGCACGGCAATCTCCGTTTTTCCGAAGCCCACGTCGCCACACACCAGGCGGTCCATCGGGCGGCTGCCCTCCATGTCGGCCTTGACTTCCTGCGTGACGCGCAACTGGTCGGGCGTGTCCTCATAGGCAAATCCCGCCTCCAGTTCGTGTTGCATAAAACTGTCGTGGCTGAAGGCAAAACCCTTCTCTTCGCGTCGACGGGAATAGAGCTTGATGAGGTCGCGGGCAATGTCCTTGATTTTCTTTTTGGTTCGCTCCTTGAGTTTGTCCCAGGCCCCCGTTCCGAGACGGCTAAGATGTGGCGGTTCGCCCTCCTTGCCTTTGTATTTCGACACCTTGTGGAGCGAATGGATGGAGACAAACACCACATCATCGTTTTGATACGTGAGTTTGATCATCTCCTGCATCGAACCATCGGCACCCGCCACGCGCACCAGTCCGGCAAAGCGTCCCACTCCGTGGTCGATGTGCACAACATAATCGCCAGGTTCAAATTGCATCAGTTCTTTCAGCGTAAGCGCCATTTTGGCGTCGCGTGCATGGTCGGAGCGTAGGTTGTATTTATGGAAACGGTCGAAAATCTGGTGGTCGGTGAAGCAGGAAATCTTCAGGTCGTCGTCCGTAAATCCCTCGTGGATGGTGCGTTCAACGGCTGTGAAGTCCTTCACCTCGTTGCCCTCCTCGCGTCCCGCCATTTCCGTCAGGATATTTTGCAGACGGTCGGTTTGTTTCAGGCTGTCGGCCAATACGAAGAGGCGATTGCCGGCAGCTTTCAAGTTGCGCATGGAAGAGCGCACCAGTTCGAAATTCTTGTGAAACAGCGGTTGCGCCGTGATGTTGAAATGCAGGGTGGCCTGCGGTGTCCCCATCGGTTTGCTGCCGATTTCAATGCGCTGCAGTTTCGCCAGTTCGCGCACCACGTCGTCGCCTTTCGTGAGCATAAACTCGCGTGAGAGCCTTTCGTGGATTTCCGCCGCCTCCATTTCCGACGTCGCCTCTTGTTCCTGAAGGGCCTGGCGCGAGAAGCCTTCATCGTAGATTTTGTTGATGGCATCGCGTGTGAAACCGAGGTCGCGCACCACCAGGATGGTCTCTGCAGGAAGACACTCCGTGAAAGGCACGAGCGCCGAGGCCCCCTCTTCCACATCCGGCACCACCGTCACTTCCGTCTTCCTTTCTTTCGAGAGCTGTGTCTGCACTTCAAACGTGCGGATGCTGTCGATGTCGTCGCCGAAGAAGTCGATGCGGAACGGCATTTCCGAGGAAAAGGAGTAGACATCAAGAATGCTACCGCGCACGGCAAATTCGCCCGGCTCATAAACATAGTCGCAGCGGCGGAACCCCATGTCGAGGAGGCGGCGAGTGAGTTCCGCGAGGTCGTGGGCCTCACCTTCAGCAAGGGCAATCATCCCCGAACGGTAGTCCTGCACAGAAGCCACGCGCTCAGAGAGGGCGGCGGGATGCGTCACGATGTAGCAGGCATTCCCGCGCGAAAGGCGTCCCAGCACCTCCGTGCGTAAAATCTCGTTGGCCGCATCGCGCTGTGCGTATTTCACGGCGCGGCGGAAGGTGGAGGGATAGAACAACACGCGTTCGTCTCCCATCATCTGCACCAAATCGTGGTAGAAATAGCCCGCCTCTTCCTCGTCGTTCAAAACAAAGAGGAAGGGACGCTTTAGCGGCGCCTTGCAGGTCAAGGCGGCAAATATCATCGGTGTGGCTGAAGCGCGGAGCCCTTCAAGGTAGGTCTCTGCAATTTTTCCGTCTTTGGTCAGTTTCGCCAAAGCCGCCACCTGTGGATGGGCCGCAAAAAGCGGCAGAAGTTCGTCGAGTTTCATAAACGTGATGTGGATATGCGGAACCGTCCCTTTGCCAGAATACTTCCGTCGTTGGGCTTTCCGCAGTGCAAAGTTATGAATTGTTTTCTCCATTACAAAATCTCTCGTGCTTATCCTTTTCCGCACCAGTAAAAATGAAAGTGTAGATGTTATAAAGCTGAATAAAGTATTACGACATTAGAAATGTGCTGCCGAGAGTATTGCGCGTGTCCGAAAAATTGTCTACTTTTACCGACAAGTGGAAGAATCGTATGACTTCTTGTATGCCTGAAAACTTTTTTTGTTTGGGTTTTAAGGGCTTCCACCTCTATTGTTAAAACGCTTTTGATAATCTGAAAAAAATAATTATAGACATGAGTGAAATTCTGTTTCTTGGCGGCTTTATCATCTTCATCGTTGCCATTTTGATTTTAGATATGCTCGTCATCGACCGCAAGGCACACGTGGTGTCTGTCAAGGAAGCCGGTTCGTGGACGGCCGTTTGGATTGTCCTTGCCTTGGCCTTTTCCGTTTTCCTTTGGTTTCGCGGCGACATGGTACACGGCATAGAAAATATGCAAGACCTGCAAGCCGTGGCTTCCCGTTATGCTGCCCATTTGAAGCTCGATCCCAACGATTTCGAGGCGAGTCTGCAGCAATATCGCCATTACATGACCATCTCATACATCTCTGGCTATCTGATTGAGAAGACCCTCTCGGTTGACAACCTTTTTGTGATGATGATGATATTCACGTCCTTCGGTGTGGGGAAAAACGAATACCAGCATGTGCTCAACTGGGGCATCCTCGGCGCCATCGTTCTCCGTTTCGTTTTCATCTTCCTCGGTGCTGCCATCATCAGTCGCTTCGACTGGGTGTTGCTGCTCTTCGGCGCACTCCTTATATATAGTGGTGTGAAGATGTATGTCAACCGCAACAAAAAGGAGGAAATCAACGTGGAGAAACATCCGCTGGTGCGTTTCCTCACAAAGACAGGGCGTATGCATCCGAAATTTGAGGGCGACAAATTCTTCATCCGCCAAACTGCCGTTGCCACAGATTCTGCCAGCGCCGCATCGTCCAACACCCTTCTGCGCAAGGGCAAATGGCTTCTCACCCCGCTCTTTGTCACCGTCCTGGTCATTGAGTTCAGCGATTTGATATTTGCCTTCGACAGCATCCCGGCGGTCTTCTCCGTTTCGCTCGACCCCTACGTCGTGTTCTTTTCCAACATCTTCGCCATCCTCGGCTTGCGTGCCATGTTCTTTTTGCTCGCAGCCATTGCCGACAAGTTCCGCCATTTGAAGACGGGCGTTTGCGTTTTGCTGATATTCATCGGCGCGAAGATGCTCGTTCATAAATACGTTGAAATCGACGCTGTCGTCTCCCTGCTCATCATTGTGGCTGTCTTGGCCGTCAGCATCGGTGCGTCGTTGCTGATACCGCAGAAAGAAAACGGCTCCGCAGAGAGACAATGATTCGTTGTACTTGCCTTATGGTTTCATCCCTTTCACAAGTTTGCCGAATCCCTTATAAAGTGGTCTGCCTTCGGCCGAAGGTAATGCTACTCGCGGCCGAAGGTAGCACGACTCTCGGCCGCAGGTAGCTCGACTCGCGGCCGAGGGTAGCACGACTCGCGGCCGCAGGTAGATGACCAAGTTTGGTTCCCAGAAAAACAAAAATCCCACCCGCTTTGAAGCAGGTGGGATTTTTTGTCTTCTGGGTTGTTTAGAAAAGTGGGGTTTAGGGCAACCCTTTGTCTGTTTATATTCCCGTTCCTCCTTTGCCGAAGTCTCCCGACAAGGGGCGGCAGGTCAGAGAAAGAGTAGAGCCAAGCGGTAGGCCACGAAAGCCATGACGTAGGCAACGGCAGTGGTGTAGGCCGCTGTGAAGATGGCGTATTTCCATCGTCCGCTTTCAGAGCGTATGGCGGCAATGGTTGCCATGCAGGGGAAATAGAGTAGGGCAAACACCAGATAGCTCAAGGCGGCGGCTGGCGTGGTGCCCGATTCGCGGATGGCTGCTGAGAGACTGGAGTCGGACGTGTTGCCGTCGGCATCTTCAGGAGCGTTGTAGAGCACGCCGAGCGTGCTGACCATCAGTTCTTTGGCTCCGACGCCAGAGAGAATGCCGACCCCCATGCGCCAGTCATAGCCCAGCGGTTTCACGATGGGGGAGATGGCGTGGCCAAACTGGCCGAGATATGATTGCTCCTGCTGTTGCGCCTTTGAGAGCTGGCTGTCTCCCATCGGGAAATAACCCAAGGCCCAGACAACGATGCTCGCCACGAGAATGATACCTCCCATCTTGCGCAGATATTGGCGGCCCTTCTCCCATGTGTGGTTCAACACGCCACGCATGACAGGGCGGCGGTAGGGCGGCATTTCCATGACGAAATGGCTCTCCTCTGTGCGGTGGAAGAAATGGGTGAGCGTGCCTGCGGCGGCGAAGGCCATCAAAATGCCCAAAGCGTAGAGACAAAGCATCACGAGAGCGGCATGTTCAGGGAAGAAAGCTCCGGAGAGCACCGTGTAGACCGGAAGGCGGGCGGAGCACGACATGAATGGCAGTGTCATCATGGTGATGAGGCGGCTTTTGCGGCTGTCAATGGTGCGCGTGGCCATCACGGCGGGCACGTTGCAGCCAAAGCCCATCAGCATCGGAATGAAGGATTTGCCGTGGAGCCCAACGCGGCGGAGCAATGGGTCGGCTAAGACGGCTGTGCGGGCCAGATAGCCCGAGTCTTCGAGGATGGAAATGAAGAAATAGAGAATCAGGATGTTGGGGAGGAACACGATGACCGAACCGACACCGCCCAGAACGCCATCAATGAGCAGACTATGGATGATGCCGTGGGGAGAATTGGCGCTGGCCACGTCGGTGAGCCAGTCAATGCCCGCTTGCATCCAGTCCATGGGGTAGGCGCCGAGCTGGAAGGTGGCGTAGAAGATGAGCCCCATGATCACGAAAAACAGCAGATAGGCCAGCGGTGTGCGCACAAACCATTTGTCGGCCAGCGTGGTGATGGCGGAGGCGCGGCCCTCGTGTAGTTCGTAGATGTCGTCGAGCACCTGATGGATAGCCGCGTGTGGGTCGTCGGCCAGAGCCAGTGCCGAAGGTTGCATGGGCGTTGTCTCCTTTCCTTCCTGCTCTTCCTGCGTCAGTTTTTCAACAATACCAATGGCTTTTTTCATGACGTCGGGTACGCCACCACCGTTGCGGGCCGTTGTTTTGATGAGCGGCATGCCCAGTCTTTCCTGCAGGGCTTGGTCGTCGAGGTGGCAACCGTTTTTCTCAAATTCATCATAGAGGTTCAGCGCCCCCACCATGGGAATGCCAAGGCGTTGCAGCTGAAGCGTGAGCAGCAGGTTGCGCTCCAGATTATTGACGTCGAGCACATTGATGATGACGTCGATTTCCCCCTTCGCCAGTTCGTTGGCCACGTAGGCCTCCTCTGGGCTGAAGGCTTTGAGCGAATAGGTGCCAGGAAGGTCGATGACGCGCACGAGATGGCTGCCAACGGTGGTCCATCCCTCAACGCTCGAAACCGTCACGCCGGCATAGTTGCCCGTTCGCTCGTGGCCGCCGCATGAGGCGTTGAAGAAAGCCGTTTTTCCGCAGTTGGGGTTGCCAATCATGGCCAGTGTGATATATTTCTCGCCGATGTGTGAGGGCGTTGAGGGGCGCGGACCGCAGCATGGACATCCAGTGCATCCTGCGTGACATTGCTCAGCTCTGACGTGTCCTTGTTCGTTGGCGTGGCAGGTGGGCGTGTCGGTCGTTTTCAGTCGTTTGCCCTCCTCCAACGCCGCCGCTTCGGTGGCGGCCGTCGGCACGAGCACCGCCTCATTACGTCGCAGGGCAATTTTCTGTCCGAGCATGGCGTAAACGATGGGCGTTCCGAGAGGCGAGGCATAAATGCGGGTCACTTTCTGTCCGCAAACGAAGCCCATTTCCTCCATGTGTTGTTTGAACGCGCCACTGCCGCCTACGCCGCAAACGTAGGCCGTTTCGCCATTCTTGAGTTGTGATAAATTCATTGTCTTGTGTTTGGTTCTATTGGTCGTATGTGGCATACTGATGGGGGAGGAAATTTCTCTCCGATTGTTTGCCATTACTTAGTGGTGTTTTGAGTGCGTCATGAGATGGCACATGGTCATCTCGCTGTTTTCTCAGAACATGGTTTAAGCCTACGAAGTTATAGAATTTCAAGTTGTCTGCAAATACCTACATGTGGTGATATATGTGGTGTTTGGGTTGTCGGTGCTCACAATATGTGGTGAGCGCTGGGCCTTGAAGGGCTGGGAGAACTTGTGAATGTCCCCAAAATAAGGGGGCATCCCCTTTCTAAAAGTCCGTCAGACAGACCTACTTATAGATTGCGTGCGTTGCAGCGTCAAGTGTGTTGAGCATGAGCATGCAGATGGTCATCGGACCAACGCCGCCTGGGACTGGCGTAATGAAACTGCACTTCGGGGCCACATCGTCGAAGTCAACGTCGCCCGACAGGCGGAAACCGCGCGGACGGGTGGCATCTGGCACACGGGTGGTGCCCACGTCAATGACCACGGCACCAGGCTTCACCATGTCGGCCTTCAGAAAGCCAGGGCGTCCGATGGCGGCAATGATGATGTCGGCCTGTAGGCATTCGTTCTTGATGTCCTTTGTGTGGCTGTGGCACACGGTGACAGTGGCATCGGCATAATTCTTTTGGAACATGAGCGAAGCCACTGGTTTGCCGACGATGTTGGAACGGCCGATGACAACACATTTCTTGCCGCTCGTTTCAATGTGATAGTGCTCCAAGAGTGTGAGGATGCCCTTCGGCGTGGCAGAGACGAAGCAGGGAAGTCCGATGGCCATGCGTCCCACGTTGATGGGATGGAAGCCATCGACGTCCTTCCGATAGTCGATGGCCTCAGTGACGCGCCGTTCGTTGATGTGCTTAGGGAGCGGCAGTTGCACGATAAATCCGTCAATGTCCTCGTCCTTGTTCAGTTTGTCAACGCAGGCCAGCAATTCCTCCTCCGTCACGTCATCTTCATAGCGGATGAGTGTCGACTTGAAACCACACGATTCGCAGGCCAGCACTTTGTTTTTTACATAGGTTTCGCTTCCTCCATCGTGTCCGACGAGGATGGCAGCCAAGTGGGGCTGTTTGAGTCCGGCCTTGACAAGCGTTTCCACCTTTTCAGCAATCTGCTTTTTGATTTCGGCTGCAGTGGCCTTTCCGTCTATGATTGTCATGATAGTTGGTATTTATATAATGGTATAAAATAGGTAGGTGGTAAAAATATTCTATTGGTCAATGACCAGGCATCCCAAAAGCAAAGAACCAGAAGTCAGGATTTTCATGTCCTAAATTCTGGTTCCTAACAAGTTTTATCCTTATTTCATTTTCGGCATGCCAGGCATTCCAGGCATACCTCCCGGCATTTTCGGCATGTGGCTCATGAGGCGTCCCATTTTAGAGCCTGTCACCATCTTCATCATCTTGCGCGTCTGGTCAAACTGCTTGACGAGGCGGTTCACTTCCTGGATGGTCGTGCCGGACCCCTTCGCGATTCTCATCTTGCGGCTCGTGTTGAGGCATTCAGGATGCTGGCGTTCGTAGGGCGTCATGGAGAGGATGATGGCTTCGATACCCTTGAAGGCATTGTCGTCGATTTCGACATCCTTCAAAGCTTTTCCAACGCCTGGAATCATAGATGCCAAGTCCTTTAAGTTGCCCATCTTCTTGATTTGCTGAATCTGCGCCAAGAAGTCGTTGAAGTCAAACTGGTTCTTTTGGATTTTGCGTTGCAGTTCTTTGGCTTTCTTCTCGTCAAACTGCTCCTGTGCGCGTTCAACGAGGCTCACGATGTCGCCCATGCCGAGGATACGGTCGGCCATTCGTTCGGGGTGGAACACGTCGAGCGCTTCCATCTTTTCGCCCGTACCGACAAACATGATGGGCTTGTCAACCACTGTGCGGATTGAAAGAGCAGCACCGCCACGGGTGTCGCCGTCGAGCTTCGTCAGCACAACGCCTTCGTAGTCCAGGCGTTCGTTAAATTCCTTTGCCGTGTTGACAGCATCCTGACCCGTCATGGCGTCAACCACGAAGAGCGTGGTGTCGGGCTTGGCGGCTTCCTTGATGGCGGCGATTTCCTGCATGAGGGCTTCGTCGATGGCGAGGCGGCCGGCGGTGTCGATGATGACTGTGTCATATCCCTTCGTTTTGGCTTCCTGAATACCTTCGCGCGCAATGGCGATGGGGTCTTTCGATTCCAGATTCATATAGATAGGCACGTTGATCTGCTCAGCCAAAACGCGCAACTGCTCAACGGCGG
>UMEX01001811.1_pt1 | contig 18340 bp, 24 predicted proteins | sample 1964871 | NCBI WGS metagenome assembly UMEX01 (sample SAMEA4836032, study PRJEB28245) | human gut metagenome | biome: gut microbiome; material: fecal sample | place: Denmark | collected 2008
CGAACGAAGCATGTTGGTCAAATGAATGGTGTCAAACATAGTCACCTCCTTCCTGTTGTGGAAGCTCATCACCAATAGCGAAAGCTTCATAATGGAAACGGCGCAGAAAGCGGTCCACGTCTTCCTGCGTATACCAGTATTTATCACCTTCACGCGAGTAGCCGAGATAACCGTTGTCTCGCAACTTTTTAAGATACTTATCTTTGATGTTCAACTTCGCCATCAAAGACTTGTTGTCATATAGACGGTGTTCGCCTTGGTGAGCCGGAGGCGGCAGTTTCTCCTGTCTCTCTACTATACTGAGGATCTTTTCAAGCAGTTCCCGGTCGCATAGCTTCTCTACATTCGTTTCTTTAGCCATACTTAAAACAATTATGGCCGATTGCCCTGATGCACACTCAGACCTTCAGCCTGGTTATACGATATGGTACGATTGTGCACATCGCACCAGAATCACGGCACGAATGTATGAAATAGCTGAGGACTAATAAGTTACAATAAATTATCCAATGTTAGGACAGGTGTTATGGAAAGTTATGATTCTGTCACAACTTTGTATGTAACCAGCTGACTACCAGTAATAAAAAAGAGAAAAATAAAATTGAAAAAATCGAAGATTGCCAGATGAAGCAAAACAAAATGCATAACAAGCCAGAAGCTAAGACTTGCCAAAAACGAAGATAATACTCTTCGTTTTTTGTCACTTCTGAAAAAACTTGTCAATTTCTCCGGCATTGTTAGGGACGGGCATATCCCTCCTGTTCTGCCGGGACTGTCCGATACCGGTCTGTTCAAATAGTGCGTTAAGCTCGACATCGGGAAAGAGTCCGTTGCCGAATTCCCAAAAAGTCTTCTGTTCGTATTTGGAATATTCAGGATAATCGCCGCAATATATTCGACCACACATATAGGCAAGAAGAGCCTTTGTCCCTTTCCAGCTATAATGGGACCCGACCTCTTCAATATATCCGGCTTCTATTGCTTTCGCAAAGATTGTACGGGCAAGTGAAGTATCAAGTCTTCCCGACAATACAACCCCTTTGGGAGAATCCGAACATTCAGAATGATTACCTATGGGTTGAACGGTTTGCTGATTCTTTTCCCTAAGTTTGATGCGTAACTTTTCCGCTCCGTATGCAAATACACCCGATAAGACAAGGGCGGTGAAAATGCCTGTTATTACGACAGGATCAGGATGGTTGTTGTCCTTTACCGGATCAATTATCCCAAGACCTATAAGGAGCAGAGTTCCTATGAAAAATACTATTGCAGCAGACCACATGATTATTCTATGGTACCGTTTGAATAGGATAGAAAGTAACAATACCAGAACAAATGCACACACCAACAATAGGAATACCTGCGTAATAGTCATCTCAAATCAATTTAGGTGTAAAAATAATGAATGTTTTCAATAGCCATCTACATTCATCAGACAATTTCGAGAGATGCAAAATCCTCTTTCAGACGTGCCACTTCAGCCGACAGCGTTTCGGGCAGGAATTTGGCATAAACCTTTTCGGTGACATCCGTACTTCCATGACCGAGCAAACGACTGACAACCGACATGGAAAGTCCCTTATTCAGTGCAAAGACCGCAAACGAATGCCGGGCCACATGCATTGAGAGGGTAAACGGAAGCCCTATCTGTTCTCCGACAACCGCCAGCGACTGATTGATACATTTCGTTGCATTGTTACGGGCTTTGTACAGAGCCTCTGCATCATCAAGATCCAGATCGTCCTTTACTAAGTTGAATACATACCGGCATCCGGCACGTTTCTCCTGCCACCGATGTAGTATATGCAAGGCAGGTTCTGTAAGAGGAATTACATGGCGCTTGTTCGTCTTGATCATGATTTTTCTCAGTTCCTTCTTCTCAAAATTGACATGGCCCCACTGCAATGTCATCACATCGACAACACGGAGTCCACAGGCATGAAAGGCAAAGAAGAACATTTCCAAAAATTCCTTACGGCGCGGTTCTGTACAGGTATTGTAATATTCCAACAGCGCAGACATCTGTTCCTTTGAAAGGTACTTGCCATCAAACTCGTTGTCTTCGTCCGAAAGAGATATCTTAGAGGTGATACGCATATCCTGAATCCTCGCATTGACGGCATGGTCTATCATCTTCATTTCGGAAGCATAGGCACACGCCTTCAGAATCGGAGTCAAAGCATGGTTGATTGTTGCATCGCTGTTCTGTTTTATCTCGCGGCGCCACCTGATGTATTCGTCAATCAGTTCAACCGATATTTCACCTAAATAGATACTGTCCGGCTTATAGGTACCGTTCTTTGTTGCACGGAGAAAGATACGGAAAATATTCATGCCGCTCTTGCCGTTCTCATAGCGGCTGCGTCCGATTCGGTTTCTCGAATAATCGGATTCAAGCCTTTCCTGAACAAACTCGATAAAATCCTTTCCTTTGTCCTCCCGTGTGAGCGGTTTGTCGGCCAAAAGATCTGATATTACCTGTTCCGTAATCTGGTTTGGATGTTTCTGCTGAAACTCGGCCAAAAGGCTGTCAATCTTATCTACCCTGGCAAGCAACAGACTGTTGATACGGTTGGCTTCCGGGCCATAGCTCGCCCTGACTCCGCCACGTCCCTTGTTGGCTTTCTCGTTCCAGTCTCCCAACCGGACAAAGATATTCATACCCTTGCGTATCACCTGCCGGTTCCAGGTGTATTCAAGCTGGACAAGATACTGTTTAGCAGGATCAATCTCACCCCTGACATGCAGGCGGTAGCGTCCCAATGGATATAGTCGTTTAGGTCTTCCCATAGTGGAGGATATTTGAATTGGAAATACAGCTTGCGGCAATACTCACAAACCTCTGTAAAGGTAATGAATTTTGTCCAAACAAATCCCGATTTTTCCTCCGAAAAACGTATTTTGTCCAAACAAACCGCGCCATCTGAAGCGGTCAAACACTGTTGTCCAAACAAATTAAATCCCCGCTAATCTATCTGATTAACAGGGATTTAATGATTATTCTGCGCTTAAAAACGCATTAATATTCTTCCTCGTTGAAGAAGAAATCGTCCTTGGAGGGGTAGTCGGGCCATATGTCTTCGATAGATTCGTAGATTTCACCCTCGTCTTCTATCTCCTGCAGGTTTTCGAGCACTTCGAGCGGCGCACCCGAACGTACTGCATAGTCGATGAGTTCATCTTTCGTTGCGGGCCAGGGGGCATCTTCGAGTTTCGATGCCAGTTCAAGTGTCCAATACATGATTCGGTAAAGTTTTATCTCTCTGAATTTTCCGGAAAAACAAGGCTTTTCCTTACAGGGATGCAAAGGTAAAGCAAAAAAACGATGCCCGCAAACGGAACGATCCCCACGGCCTACATTCCGGACGTTCGAATGTCCTAACATCCGATTTCTACGGATGTGTCCGGCGTATAGGACTATGCGGTATCCCGGGGAGAAGAACCGAAAATCGCAACGAGAATTCCGATCCCCGCAAAGGTTCGTGAATCCGAACCGGAGATATGTCGCCGCCCGAGGTATCCGGGAAGACAGCATGCCGCCGTACAGCCGCCGACGGACTTTTTCCAGACACTGACAGCGTCGTAAAGAATTTCCGCAATGTAAAATCGGATATTATCCGGTATAACCTATATGGAATTTTCGTATCTTTATGGAAACCTAAAACCTATCGAACCATGAAATTCTTCATCGACACAGCCAATTTGGAGCAGATTCGCAAGGCGCATGAACTGGGCGTTCTGGACGGCGTAACGACCAATCCTTCTCTGATGGCCAAAGAGAACATCCGGGGTACGGAGAACTGCAACCGTCATTACGTTGAAATCTGCAACATCGTCGAAGGGGACGTGAGCGCCGAGGTCATAGCCACCGACTTCGAAGGAATGGTGCGAGAGGGTGAGGCGCTGGCGGCACTGCATCCCCGCATCGTCGTGAAACTGCCCTGCACGGCCGCAGGAATACGGGCCGTAAAATACTTCGCGGCGAAGAATATCCGGACGAACTGCACGCTGGTATTCTCCGTGGGGCAGGCGCTGTTGGCGGCAAAGGCCGGAGCGACCTATGTGTCTCCGTTCGTGGGACGTCTCGACGACATCTCCGAAGACGGCGTGGCATTGGTAGCCCACATCGTGAAGGTCTACCGCACCTATGGTTACAAAACGCAGGTGCTGGCCGCTTCGATCCGTCATACGCAGCATATTATCCAGTGTCTCGATGCGGGTGCCGATGTGGCGACATGCCCCCTTGCGGCAATCGAAGGGCTGCTCAGACATCCGCTGACGGACAGCGGGCTGGAGAAGTTCCTCGCAGACCATGCACGCCTGAATGCCTGACGGGTCACCGGCAGCGATAAAACGGCAACGCCCTGATTCGAACATCCGAATCGGGGCGTTGTGGCAATCATTTCTTTTCCAAAAGCCGCTGGAAGGCGGGAGAAGGCTTAAATGCAGGAATGTCGTGTGCCGGAATTTTGATCGTCGTATTCTTCGTAATGTTACGCGCCGTCTTTTCTTTGCGATGCTTAATCAGGAACGTACCAAAACCGCGGAGGAAAACGTTTTCCTTGCGGATCTGTGCGGCTCGCACCTCTTCCATGAAACCTTCCACGACGGCTAAAACGGTCACGGCTTCGACGCCCGTTTCCTGGGCGAGTTGCTTTACGATATCTGCTTTGGTCATTTTTGTAAGTTTTTGTCCGACAAAGATAAACAAACTTCCGAACTGAAAAAAGCCCATCGACAATCCGATGATTATACCAACAGGTTTATTGTATTGCCGCAGAACGGCGCATCGTGATATTAGAAAATAAAAATCCGGGTTCGGACATTTTTAACATGGATACGGATTCATCTCTTCCGACCCCGTTTCATAGAGGTCATATCCTTGTCCTCCGCTACGGGACGTTTCTGTTCTTTTAACGGCCACTGCGAAAAAATATGCTCTTGGCGGACTGTCATCTCTTTCAGTCGTCGGGCGATCTGTTTCCAGTCGTATTCGAAATTCAGCATGACGATATCCTCACCGAAATCGATGTCATCGAAATATGTGAGTGCCTTGAACGGGCGGATGACATTTGCCTGCGGAAATTTTCGTTCGTAGCATTTGAGCATCTCATAAAACGGGATGCGGGTGGACAGACAGGCGATATCCACGAAATCTTTGAGCCGCGAACCGTCGTCGGCTATCGCAGACAGCTTCATGGCGACGATATCCTCGATGCTGTATAAACGGATTCCGGATTCCGCATAGGGCTGCCGGAGATATGCATATTTGTGAGCTATGCAGTCGATCTTAACGCCGTCGATCATGCCTTTCAGCGTGTCGGGGCGCCTGAAGGCCGTTTGGAATCCGTATCGCTGCGAAAGAAACGCTTCGAGTTCCCCGGCGTCGAACGACTCCGGAGTGAACAGATCCAGATCGACACTCACACGATGCCCCAGATATAAGGCCAAAGCCGTACCTCCGGCCAGATTGAACGCCGCAAGCCGGGGCTCGGCCTCCAACTGTTTCAACAACCCAAGTGTCTGCGGCGCAACTGTCTGCGTGTGTAACATCTCAATTCCTCTTTTTTAAGGCCGAAAGCCGTACATACGAAATTCATATCCTGCGCCGAGAGTGTCGGAACCTCTTTGATAATTTCCCGGAAGCCTTCGATGCCTCCGTAGAGGTCGAACGCCGCGAAGTAGTCCCGGAGCCATCCCCGTTCTATGATGCGCTGCACGACGACCTTACGCGAACGCTGCCAGTCGAACTGCGTCAAGTCATAGTCCCAAAGTAATGTCTTTGAGACCTTGCAGCAGCCTTTATTTCGGATATAGTCATCGAATATGGTCATGGGCCGGAGTTCGTTTCGCTTTACAAATATACGAATTATCCTGATGATATGCAATTTCCGTGCTTTGTCCGGCATACGCCTTCAAGAGTTGTGTCTTATCGCTCGTCATTCGCCGCAGCAAACATGGGACAAATCGGATATACACTCCCCGACGAAGGTCGGATACGGTGGTACGGACATCTCCGAACCGATTGTCCCTGTCTGCAGCATAGCGCAAAATTTTCATACGCATAAATAACCGGTTTTTCAGGTGTGGGTCGCCCAGCCGTGAAAGGGACGGTCGATAAAACAGCACGACCGATCCGGACATCCATGATAAACCAATCCGCCGACAACGCCCAGACTCCCGTCGGGATAGCGTTCCTTGAAGAGGAACGAATAGGGCGCGAAGTCCCTGTAAAGTTCGATCTGGCACGGATGATGGGGATTTTGCTCACGGCGTTCGAGGCGCTCCAAACATTCCCGAAGCGTGCTGTCGCCGATGCTTTCGGCGTATTGCACTACCTTATCGTAGTGCTCCTGACACATGATTTTCATAATAGTCCAAATTTTTCATTAATCTATATCGCAACCGATGAAGGTTCGCTCGTTGATAAGCAGGTAGTAATAACCGTTGCCGCACCCGCGGAATTCTTTTGAAAATCCGGCATTCAGGTCTCCGGCTTGATTGTAGTCGTCATCTTTGTCGCAGGGCTCCACCCAGAGCGAGCCGTCGTAACCCCGGAAGTCGAATTGCACTGAATGGTACGGCGTGCGGTTTCTGACGGCCTCGCAGAAACACCGGTACGTTTCCTCGCCGCACCATTTGCGCACGGCTTCGAGCGAGATGATCTGCCCGTCGATGCGGGTTCCGGTCGTGATACCGTTTTCATAGAGGTCCTTGCTGTAATCTGCATTTCGGATTTTGCGTATGAACGGACTTGTGAATCCTGCCTTGGCTGCTTCGCGCTGGAACTTGCGGATCAGGCGGCGGTCGGTTTCCGCGGGATCTTCGGCCGGAGCCGGCCAGAATATCTTTTCGATTCCGTCCCAGTCGCTGAATCCGAATCCCCGCCTTCGTTTGCCGACAGCTATGATGCCGCAAACGTTCTGATCGCGGTTGTAAAACAGGCGTCGGCGTCGACCTTGATATTGGATATACAGGGAGTTCGGGGTTTTCGGATCGCGTAGATATCGTTCTGCTTCGTGCATGGCTGATGTTGGATTAAATGGATATTATGTGAGTATGCAATATTATCGTTCTGTACAGGGCAGCGTCAGACACGCTGGAACCTGAACACCGGCTCGCTCACAGAGGTCGATGATTCGGCAAGCCAGCGTGTCCATGTCTTTCAGATCAAGTGCCATACGAATGACGGTTTCGTCCCACACCGTAACTTTTCCTGTGGGGCATAGCTTTTCATTGATAAAGTCTTCAAGCGCCCACAGCGGCCGTTACGGCCCTGAAGCCGGACAAGCGAGATATTATAGATCAATTCGGGAGCGAAGCCCGTCCCCTGAGCGAGACGCTCGGCGTTTTTGTTGATGCGATAGGTTTTCATTGTTTCTGAGATTTAAGATTTTTGGTATCTTCTTCTATGATTTGGAAGTCGTCGGGATTCCAGCCCTTTGCGACCAGCGCGGCCTGTGCGTCGATGACGCTCGGAAAGATGCGGCGGTGTTGCCGCGATAAAGAGATGCGCCCGGCCGAAATACGCCGCACGGGGCACCCCCGGTGTTCGAGGTGGCAGCAGCACGGAACGGGACGGTAGTGCAGGAAGCCGCGCATGCGCAGCAGCAGGCTCCGTTCGTACTCCTTGTCCTCGCGGCAGCGTTCCCACGCCTCGTATTTGTCGATGCCGTCGGTCAGCAGCGTGTAACCGACAGCCCGGTCATAGCGGGTTCGGCCCTGCTAAAGGCCCCTGAAAAAGAGCGACAGCAGTTCCAGTTCGAGTGTCGGACGGCCTTTCGTGCGCAACGTTTCGGTCAGCGATTCGATCTCGCCGTAACGGAAGTCGAGCGGGCGGATGTTGTTCGCCGCCATACGCACCATCACCCGTAGGTCCGAAGTAATGGTGATACGTTTTACGATTATGTGACTCATAGTAATGGAAATAAAGAGCGCCGCAGCCGAAAGGTCGCGGCGCAGGTTAGAAAATATGAAGCAATACTATTCCAGAGTTTGCAATCCGAAATCGTCGCAAGCCATATGGAGATGTTCGCTGAACGAACTGTCGCAATAATAATCGCCCATCCGTCCGGCCAACTCCTGCAGATCGCCGTCCGTAATCGTCGCAGTGTCATATCCGTGTCTTTCGAGGGCTGCACGGTTCAGAAAGGCGATGTCGAACTCCGCATTCGGATCGTCCTTGCTCGGAACGCTTCGCAGCTTCTCGGCGGTGAACCTGCAAATCTCGTCGAGGTACTCCTTCTCCGTCCGGTTCGCATCCCCGTGCTGCCGGAAGAACTCATCGCCCCAGGCAATGAGCGTCGTGATCGTATCGCGGGAGTTGTCCGAAGGCCGGAACTTCCTGCGCCCGGCTTCATAGGCGATATCGACCAGCACCTCGGCATAGTCGCGCAGGGACACATTGCCCGGAAGCGCTGCGGGTTGCCTTTTCATAAAGGCGGTGACGGCCTCGGCATAGATCCGGAGTTGCAGACGGTCGCGCTCCGCGGCGGCTTCGTCGCGGTCCAGCCCGAATTCCGGAGATTCATGTCCGTCGAGGAAGTTCTGCAACTCGCCCAGCCGGAAAACGTCGTAGCGCGTATGGTATTCCGGCAGGCAGCGTTCCACGAAATTTGCCGTAAGGTCGCTTGTCGTCTGCGGCGCAGCTTCGGCGGACGGGATGAAATCGTACTCCTCCAGCCACTCGATGATGATTTGCAGGGTATCGCAGGATAGATTTTCAAGCGGAAGCGGGAAATCATCCCCGCCGTTCATCAGGCAGACGGGAGTCAGTCCGTCCTCACAAAATTCGAGGGAGATTACATTGCGACAAAGGCCGTCGTATCTGATTGTAAGGGGTGACTCGTAATACTCCTCGTAGGCGAGGCCGCCCGTATCTGCCAGCCTCTCGCGGTCTGTCGCATCGGCCAGATAGGTTCCCAGGTGCCCTTGCCGGCTGGCGATGACCGAGCGGATGACGCCGATCTGATAAGTGCGCAGTTTTTCGAGTGTTTCTTTGTTTTTCATAGTCATAGAGAATCAAGTTATTTATAAGAAAATTCCGGTCTGACGAAATAGCAGACCGTGGTATTCCGCCCGTGATCCTTGACGAGTTTCACGGGTTGGGGCGCATTATAGAGGCGACGCTCTGAAACCGGAGCATCGAGCGCATTCCATTTCTCTTGCGATACGGAGGTCTGCTCGTCCCGATAGCACCAAACGATGACGGATTTCGGATCGGGAGCCGCGAATACCGTTCCTTCGTAATCGGAGAGAAACCGCCGGAACTCCTCCTCCGTCCGGAACGAAATGCAGTCGCCGCGGTAAAGGTCACTGTCCCGACGTTCCGGGTCTTTATGAAGGCTGATCTTGCGCCATTTCTCGGTGGAGAAATCACCATAGAGCGGATCGCCTTCCCGGAACTCCCACAGCGGAACCTCGGCGCAGAACCGGACGACTCCGTTGCCGCAGGCGCCGCAATGGCCCCAAGCACAGAAATCCCCCGGCACGCTTCCGGTCGGGTGCAACGCGTGCGGCGCCACGACCGTAAAAGGCCCTCCGCTGACCGCGCAGCCGATGCCGTCGGCTGTCATCCACACGAAGGGAACGTATGGGCACAGGCAGATCGAGCGCGTTCCATCTTCACGGACAGCCTCGATCAGGGCGTTGCCGTAGAAGTCACCGTGGCGCGTGGTATAGCGCACCCGGTCGCCGACCTGCGGGACACGCGGGTTACGGGTATGTTCGATATGACGCACCAACTTATTGGCCATGTCCACGTCCTCTTGCGTCAGGTGGTGTTCATGGTCGTAAAGCGTATTCATCGGCCGCAGCGTTTCGCGGCTGTACCGATCTTCGGTTTTGGGTTGTTGCATATTGCTGATAATGAAAGTGCCGCGGCCCAAAGGTCGCGGCACAGGTTGAACAATCGTTTATATTCGGTTTCTGGATCAGGCGGCTTCGGCCGGAATCGCTCCCGGGGTTGCCGGCTCCTGCTCTACGGCCAGCCGTTCGGAGATCATCCGCGTGGCACGGTTCACGTCCGTGAGGATGTCGAACAGGTAGGTCGGCTCTTTATGGAACTCCGCCAGCCAGTCCTTGATATAGGCGGCGCTCTCCTCGCGGGGCGTCGTGGCAAAGCCCAGCATCGCGCCGCACAAAGCCGCCGTGAGTTCGGCGACCAACTCTTCGCGGATGTAGTCGGCATCTCCGTAGCAAGCGCCAAAAGGACGGTTCAGACGCTCCGCATGCCCCGTGCTGTGCGTGACTTCGTGGAGAAGTGTCGTGTAGAATGCCGCGCCCTCCGGGAACTGCCGTTTTTCGGGGCAGACGATCCGATCGAGCGTCGGTGAATAGGACGCCCTATTGCCGGATCTGAGCAGGATGGGACAGAGCCACGACTGCTCCGTCTGCATCCGATCGAGCACCTCGCATGTCAGGCCGTCCGAGTAGTCTTTCGGCCCGGTCGGTGTCGTAAGCGTGGTGTAACGTTCCGGCTGCTGTTCCTGCATGTCCGTCTGGTCGATGTTGAAGACCGGGTAATAGCGCATCACGGGCAGCACGTCGTATTGCCGCCGCTGCTCCTGCGGCAGGCGGTAATATTCCGCCAGTTCGACCTTCTTGCGGGTCTCCTTATGGCGGATGTAGAGCTTCCAGAAGAAGACCGGAAACGAACCGGAGCCTTTGAGGATGTTCAGCCCCTCCTCCTTGGCCTGTTTGAAGGTCATGAAGAGCGGCGTTCGGTAGCCTGCGATCTCCGAGAGGAACAGCAGCATCAGGATGTTCCCGCCCCGGTAGGGCGTGCCGCGCAGGTTGCGCGGAAGACCGTGCGCGAGATCGGCGATCCACGGCTTGCGCCACGCTTCGGTAAGCGTCTCCATTTTCTTTATCATCAGCTCCGTCAGCTGCGGAGCGATCTTTTCAATCAAATTCTTATTCATGGCTCTTGTCTTTAAGTTATTCTTCCTTCGGAGCGGTAGCTTGCCGCCAGAGACGGATCTTCTCGCCGTTCGTCTTGCTGTTCCACCACATGTCGCAGGCATCGCGGAAAGCCCTGTAATCATCCTTCGAACTGAAATTCTCAGGATTCAGACCGGTGATAATTTCCCGATCTTCTTCTGTCGTGCCATCCTTCCACCACGGCTCGACCGTATCGGACATCAATTCGCTTTCGCGGATCTGGTACGTGTGTTCTTCGCATCCGTCGCACCACAAATCATCCTGCTCGGGGGCTGCCGGTGCAACTTGTCCCGTATTGCTGTCCACCCATGTTCGGTAGGACACTTCGAGCGAACCGCATTCTTCGCAGCGCCATGGATCGGCGGACGTTTCGACTGCCGGGTTTTCCGGAATAGACTCTTGTTCCGGAATCTCTGAAATCTTATTCATAGCAATAATAATGAAAAGACGGAGCAGGCTACGCCTGCTCCGTCGGTTTGGACATTTAGTTCATGTTGTTACTATGCCGCTGCTTTCATCTCCTCAGGCATCCGGGTGTCGGGTTCGATATCCGGGTCCATCGGAATAATCAGCGGCTCCGGCTTCGGATCTGCGTCGGGCGTTTCGTCCGGCAGCAGGTCAGGAAGCTCCTCAGGCTCGACGTCCGGAGCCTCCTGCATCGAGACCGCCAGCTCCTCGGCCTCGGCTTTTGCCTGCAAAGCGTCGATTTGCTCCTGAAGACGGGCTTTGCGACGCTCGTAGACTTTCAGATACTCCTGCTGCACCTTCTGGCTCTGCTCCGTGAAGTTCATATCCGCGAAGCGGCACATCATGCCCGTCAGGAGCGTTTCGTCCGTACAGCGGTACTCCGGAGCTGCCGAGCGGAAATAGTCCACCAGAAACGCACGAACCAGCGCCGCCTGCTGCTTGGCTGTGATACGTCCCGCCGCGGCGAACTGTTCCCGGTCGGTCAGGCAAGAGCCTTCCTTGGGCCGGAAACCGCACTGCCGGAGTTTCGAGTCGCTCATTACGCGCTGCATCACGGCGTAGTAGAACATCTGCTGCTCCTCCTTCTGCAAAGGCTTGTTCGCAACCTTCACATCGAGGAAGACCCGCTTCATATCGGTCGTGATATGTTCGTAGCAGATCTCCCGGTTACGGCGGATCTGTTGCAGCAGCCCCTCCAGCGGCGATGGCGGAATGACGGTGACGAAGACCTTGCGCTCATCGGACTGTCCCTCGTTTACCGTCACTTCCCGCTCCTCGTCCTCGATCTCTTCGTAGCGGAACTCGATATCGAGGTTGCCGATGACGGCGTATTTACGCACCCGCCCTTCCGAGATGTCGAATTCCAACTGCTGCGTCTGTTCGGCAAACACCGCCATTTCGGCCCCGTATTCCTCTTGGGCCGCAGTGAAATCCTCTTCCGACTCGAACTCTTCGGCCTGCGGGGCGTCGGGCATCTGAGGACCTTCGTCGTAGTAATAAGCATCGTATTCCAGTTCTTCGACGTGATAGCCCTCCTGTTCGAGTGCTTCCAGCACCGCAGCAGGGGTTTCGCCGCCCGTAGCCAGCGTCGTACGCGGGTCGTCCTTGAGGAGCTTTACGGCCTTCCGTACGAGGAACTCGTCATTCTTGCGGAGCATGCACTCACGGTTCTGGCAGCCGGCGCAGCCGTCTGCACATTCGTCCTTGAACAGCACCTGATTAGCCGTGTTGTGCTGGCAGGAAAGGCACTCCGTCTTATCGAAGTTGTAGCTTTCCAGCTTGGTCATGTAACGCTCGTAGAGCCGCCGGGCGATCTCTTTGATCCGCGCTGTCTTCCACGAGTTGTAACACCCCTCGGCGAAGTGTTCGTCGTAGACCTCCTGCTGGATGTCGGCAGGATATTTGGCGATCTCCGTAGCGACGCCCACCGAGATATCCTCCTTATCGAGCATCTCGGCCAAAGCGTCGATCAGTTCGCACAACTTCAGACGCGAGCGGATGTAGGCTTCCGACTTGCCGAACTTGCCCACGAGGCTCTCGATCGTATGCCGCCCCGACTGCAAGGCCCGCTTGTAGGCGGCGGCCTCCTCGCGCGGCCGCACGTCCTCGCGCTGCAGGTTCTCCGTGATGGCGGCATCCTCGGCCTCGGCGTCCGACAGATCCCGCACCAGGGCCGGAATGAATTTCAGATTCGCCATGGCCGCGGCCCAGTAGCGGCGCTCGCCGTAGACGATCTCGAAGCCCTCGTCCTTCGGACGCACGCAGATAGGCTGCAGTACGCCCGACTGTTTGATGCTCTCGGCAAGTTCCAGCAGCGTATCCTCACGGAAGTTTTTCCGGGGATTGTAGGTCGAATTGACGATCTTGTTCAGATCCAGCAGCCGGACATCCGTCTCGGGATGGACTGCCGGTTGTTCGGCAGGACTGGTTTCTGCGACAGGATTCACAGCTCCGATATCCGTTGCCTGCGGTTCGGCGGGTTTCATGTCGGGACTCCCGGCTGCAACCGGGTCTTGCGCTTGCGCCGCAACGGCCTCGGAAACGGCCGGCGTCCGAACTGCGGACTTGCCGCTCTGTTTCGATTTCGAATTTGCTTTCGCAGTCTGCATAACATGTAACAGTTTTTACCGTGTGTCTCACGTGTTTATATGCTCGCACGAATTTTATTGTTTTTATCGCGCAAGCAATGAATAATATGTTATGAGGCTTTATATCCCGAACGGGTCGGTTGCCTCGGGAAGATTCATAAGCCCGCGGCGAAGGCGCAGGGACGGAAAAATACCGCAGCCACGGCGAGGATGATTTTTCCGTCCCGGAGCCGGAGAGGGAGGCCCGGCCGACCGGCCCGGGCTTATCTTTCCCGGGGCAACCGACAAGGAGATAATTTTTATGATTTCTCGGTATATATTCCGGGATATTAATAGCGTATCTGATTGAATAATGGCTTGATTAATGTAGAGTTTGCAATATAACCGTAAAAAAATTACGGCATAACAAAAATAATATATTATATTTGCAAAAATTCACCTATCATGATGCTTGCAAAGTTTTCAGTCAAAAACTATCGCGGTTTTTCCGAACGTATAGAGTGGGATTTAGCCACACCTAACAATTATGAATTCAACACCGAAGTTATCAAGGACGGCATCATTAAAAATGGGATCATCTATGGCCCTAATGGTTCTGGTAAAACAAACTTTGGGTTAGCACTCTTTGATATTGTAAACCATCTTGGTCAGAAATGGAGAAAATTGGATTACTACGCCAATTTTGTATATGTAGGAAAACTAAATGTCCCGGTGGAATTTGAATATGTATTCAAGGATGCTGACAGAATAATCAATTATTGCTACTCAAAAAATAATATCGGGCAGCTTTTGACGGAAAAACTATCCGTCGATAATATATTAGTATTCGAACGAACCGCTCGTACATTCAACATAGATACCAATGAATTTCCGATGGAGAATACGACCAAACGAAATTTGAAAGATAATGCCAACAACGTATCCATTATCAACTTTTTACTCACATCATATCCGTTGGCAAAAAATCATTACCTGCTAACAGTGTTGCAATTCGTTGATTCAATGCTATGGTTCCGGTGTCTCGACACACGAGAATTTATCGGATTGGATCTTGCACCAACCAATCTTGATGAATATATCATCCAGAATAATTTAGTAAAAGATTTCAGCGAGTTTTTACACCAAGTCAGTGACCAAAAGTATCAATTCGCGAATCCTCGACCTAATGACAAACTGCTCGTTTGTAAAATAGGCGGCAGAGATGTTATCTTTGATAAGATTATCTCAACAGGCACGAATGCACTGATGCTTCTGTATTTCTGGATACAAAAAATGAGAAGCGCATCATTTGTTTTCATAGACGAGTTCGATGCCTTTTACCATTTTAAATTGGCATTCGAGGTGTGCAAGAGGTTGTTTGCTCTGGACTGTCAGGTTTTCACCTCTTCGCATAATACTTATCTGATGACGAACGACCTGCTACGGCCGGATTGCAACTTCATCGTAAACAACAATAAAATCAAGCCTCTTAGCGCATGTACTCAAAAGGAACTTCGGTTTGGGCATAATATCGAAAAGTTATTCAGAGGTAATGCCTTTCAATTATGATTTTGTTTGTTTTTGAAGGAGCCCGAAGAGAGCCGATGCTTTTTGAGAGCATAAAATATCTGTTTTTTGAAAAGGAAACGGATACGATAGTTTATTCTTTTGGAAACAACATTTATAATCTTTACAAGCAGATTATGGAGTTGGGAACTGGAGACATTGTATCCTTATTACGGGAAATACACCGAGGCAATGAAGAAAACCCGTTCAAAGATATTGCCAATTCCTCGGATTTCGCCGAAATTTACCTATTTTTCGACTATGACCTTCAACATAAATTCCTTTCTCTGGAAGAGATTAATAGTAGATTGAAGGATATGTTGGAATTATTCGACGACGAGACTTCAAACGGAAAACTTTACATAAACTATCCGATGATCGAATCGATCCGATATACGAAAGAACTTCCTGATAGAAACTATTATCAGTATACAGTCAAATGTGCCGAATGTCATGATTTTAAGCGATTATCTTGTGAATTTAGCCATTATGACAATTTGGATTATATCTTGATAGATCGCCATCGGACGCCTAAAATATGTTTGAATGCAAAAGATTGCTGGGAGCATCTGAAAACCATGAATGTATCGAAGGCTAATTATATATGTACAGGAGAAAATGTCATGCCTGCTGTAAAAAACGCCATAGCTCAAGATAAAATTTTTGAAGCACAACTTCAAAATTATATCAATAAGCCAGTGCCAAGCGTTGCAATATTAAATGCCTTTCCTTTATTTATATATGATTATTTCAAGGTATAATCGAGGGTGGGGCGGAAGCCAAAGAAATGCAAAACATTTCCGATAAGACATAATACGTTCAGATTTACGACCATTTTATAAAGAAAGGCGATAGATTATATTATCGTCTTTCTTTATTTCTACGCCCGTTCCACTACGACGATCTCCGCACGGCAATTCGTACGTGCGAACGGCTCCTGCATGGGTGTCCGGTGGCGGACGATAAAGTGCCGCATCGTCTCCTGCACGGATTTCGGACACGGCTTGTCGATAAAGCCGTACGGCAGAAGCAGCACGGCCCGATCGCCCGAGTGTTGCGTGCAGGAGAGCCATTGCAGGAAGGAGACACACTCCGCAATCTCGAACGGCGGATTTGCGATGACGTTCTCGCAGCGGAAATCGATCTCTCGAAACTGCATCCGCAGTGCGGCAGCTTCGGAATAAAAACGTGCATAAAGATCAACCAGTTCCGCATCGGTATCAAAGCCGAGGATCGCCGACGGGTGCACGCCTTCGAGGATCAGGGCGCGTGTAAACTGCCCCGTGCCGCAGCAGGCGTCCACGACACGGCTATCATTGTCGAAATAACGCACGGCCAGCGCCGCCATCTGGCGGGCCGTACGGTCGGGTGTCAGGTATTGCGAGGCATAGACACCCTTGCGGCGCTGTCGTTCGCACATCGCGTCATAGGGCCAGTTATCGCCGCCGTAGAGGAACGGCAGTTCATTGTGTTGCTGCCAGTAGTCGAGCACCTCCGGCAGCGTGTCCGGCCAGTAAAAGCTACGCCGCAGGTAGTAGTTCAGAAGTGCCGGGCGTTTTGTGATTCTTTCAAAGATTTTCATACGATCAGGTTTTTACTCTTTATTCTTTCGCTGCGCCGCAATCCAATCGGGATCGCCGCGGCGGTAAGCGAGGAGCTGGGCGGCGTAATCGTGGGCTTCACGGGCATTCTGCGCCCGGTAGTGGAACATCCATTTTTGCCCGCATCGGGGACATTCCCAGACGACCATCGTGCCGGCAGGGGTTTCGGCAAGACCCAGCATACAGGGCACTACGTTGTAGTGCGGCGGTTCGAAACCACATTCATAACAGGTGTAGATACCGCGGTTATAGCGTCCCTGCGGCGGAACGCGCAGGGACAAAGGAATATCGATCATATAAGTATATGGTTTAGGTGTTCGTATCTTCGGGCGAAGCCGCGACTCCGTCGTCTTGGCAATAGTCGAATTTCATCAGCTTGGCGACACGGGCGTACTCCTCGTCGTAGTACGTGTCGTATTCTTTCTGAAACTCCTCCTTGTAATGGGTTCCGCCGTCGGGATCGTCGGGGTCATCGGCTTCGACGAATGTTTCGAAAGGTGCATCGTGTGCGCTCAGCAGCCGTCCGACGGCCAGATCGCAGGCAATTTCCATAATCGACGTGTTGATCGCCTCCTTATGGCTACGGTAATATTCGTGTAAATTCATGTTTTTGTATTTTAGCGTGTTTTTAGTTCGAAGAGCTGTATTCCTGCCGAGATTCCGCAGGGATATTTCGGAGGTGTTCGCAGATATTTATGTCCGCATAACCACCGTCCGGTAGAATTATTCCGGGCCACAGCCTGTTTCATGCGTCATATTCTTTCCAGAGTCGGATTTGTTCTTCCTCGGATTGTCCGTTCCACCACGCCTCGCAGGCGTCGGCAAGCACTTGGCACTTCGCTTCGGAAGGTTGTCCGTGATACAGGCTCCGTCTGCCGCCGAGTAAATCATAACCGTAGGATCTCCGTTATTGTTTTCTATATCCAGCGGATATTCCGTTCCGGGAATCTGATAGGCTGCATCTTCTTGGTAGGTCGGATCGTTCGACAGTTCGTCGAGTTGGCCGTCAGCACACAGCTCCTTGACCTTCCGGGCTGCCGTTTCGAGACTCGCGGCTTCAATACTGAAATACCGGCAATCTATGACAGTTATTTTTTGATTCCGATAAAATTCATAGCGTTTCATTACACGATTATTTGAGGTTAATACTTCGATACTTCCAGTCCCTTTTTCGTCATGCTCATCGAAAAGCCCGCCTCGTGGAGCTGTTTCAGTACCGAAGCATTGCTTTCGTGGATAAGAATCGGATAGACGTGGGAGTAGTTGTCGGCAATCGGTGTGTTGAACGACACCGTGATCCGGTTGTTCCGTGGAAGGTATAACAGACCTTCAGTTTGAATTTTCGTCGCATAGTGTTTAAGAGTTAGCGTTGTCGTTTTCAGACCATTCGTCGACTGTCGTCGCATCGTAGATGCCGTACCGGCGTATTTCGGCGTATGCCTGTCCTTCCCGGAGCAAGGGCTGCCGGGAAACGAACGTTCCGGTGAAGTTTACCAGAGCCAGCGGTACGAGCCACTGAAAATCGCCGCCCCGGCCGCCCATTACCTCGCACGAATAAGAATCGGCGGGAAGGCTTTCGGAATCGAGGCGATACATGGTGAAAAGAGCCGGAATGCCGTTGATCCCGGCCTCGCGGAAATCCCGGATGTCCGCGAAAGAAATAGATGATTCGTATGCCATGGTATGGAAATGACGCCG
>UMEX01025366.1_pt1 | contig 18288 bp, 14 predicted proteins | sample 1964871 | NCBI WGS metagenome assembly UMEX01 (sample SAMEA4836032, study PRJEB28245) | human gut metagenome | biome: gut microbiome; material: fecal sample | place: Denmark | collected 2008
CCTGCTGATGCTGTTTCTCTATGTAGAGATCCTCTCCATGGTGAAAGGCGCTGCCTTGGGCACCCGTGAGATTCCAATCCATACGCCGATTGCACTCGCCATCGTGGCGGTTGCCCGCTATATCGTCGTGGATGTGGAACACATCTCGCCCAACTACATGCTTTTCACTTCGTCTTCCATCCTTGTGCTGGTGCTCGCACTCTGGCTCGTCCGCAAAGCGCCGAATAACGATAATCCTTAAAGACTGATAAAGACTCTGTGAGCCTGACTGCTCAGACGTTTGCAGAGCTCCAAAAAGACAAAGTCCCGAAAGACAGCGCATCTTTCGGGACTTTGTCCGCTTCAAAGCCTTCAGCAGCGCCGCAAGCTTTTGCTGAAAACATTAGTCAACAGCAACCATCACGCTCGAAGCCTTGATGACGGCATAGGCCTTGCCGCCGACCTTGAGGCCGAGGTTCTTAGCGGATGTCGTGGTGATCGACGAAACGATCTTTTCGCCGGCGGCGGTTTCAATCGTGACTTCAGTCGACACCGGGCCTTCGTGAATTTCAACGATCTTGCCGACGAGCGTATTACGTGCGGAAATCTTCATTTTTGTTCTCCAAAACAAACATAAGTAAGCCCGGGCTTTATCCCGGGCATGTCTAAGTATTTTACCCTATATAGCTCTGCATCGAACAATTTGCAGATGCAAAATCTTGCGTTAGGAGTAACGGCGGCAAAGACCGCGAAGCACCCCTTCGATTTCAAACTGTTCCGTCGACTTCGGACAGATCACCTTGTAGCGGGCCGCTGCATTTTCAGGATGAAGCTCCGGACGGCCGTCAACGATTCTCAAGCGTTTCACCGTGATATTGCCGTCATAGAGTGCAAGCACAATATCTCCGCCGCGAGGCTGAGCATCACGGTCGAAAATCAGCATGTCCCCGTCACTGATGCCCGCATCAATCATCGAATCACCTGACGCTTCCACGATGAAGGTGGAATTGGGCTTGCGAACCAGCCAGGCGCTCAAATCGATATCTTCGGATTCGTAATCAGCAGCGGGCGACGGGAAACCGCAGGCCGCACGCATGCCGATCCGCTTCATGCGGAATCGAGCGGGTGAAGCCGCAGGACGATAAATCTGCCCAAAGTCTTCCGGGCGAATCAGTGAAGCATCGATGCCGTCAGCTTCAATCGTCGATTTGTTGGCGCAGCGAACCGGACGAGGCTGCAGCAGATGCTGTTCAACGAGTTCACGCACGAAGCTGCTGCCGCCCTTTTGGCGGCAAAGTTCAGCCATGCTCGGGCGCATGCGAAGCGTAAAGACAACGCTGAAAGGATTGTCAGCCTTGGGGCGGCCGCGCTTACGCTTGGGCGCATCTTCGTCGCGTTCACCGTGCTCTGCTGCGGCCTCTAAAGCGGCTTTGCGCAGGCTGCCCTTTCTCCGCGGCGGCAGCGTCGGCTCGAGTTCATTGAATCCTTCGAGCCCGTCATTTTGATCAGAAATCTCCGAACTGCCCATCGTCTCTGTTGTGCCTTTTGTTTTCAGCATGGCATCCCCTGTAGTCTCTTGAAATGCTTTGATGTTGACGGGTTGAGAGTTCTCTAATTGTATTACATTTCCGCAATATAATAAACGTCTATTTTGCCGGCGAAAGCTTTTCACCCGCTGCCTTTCGCCCGCTTCATCTGTTAAACCGCCATGGCGGCTCCCGTCTTTGCGCTGAGACCAGATCTCAAACCTATGCTTAGCCGCATTCCAACAGCAAGCAAAGCTCAGGCAGAAAAGCTGGGGTTTTATTTTTTGGAAACGACGGGTCAACTACCCCGGCCTAAAGGCCGAGGCTTGTGAAAGCAGGTCTGGTTGACCAGCCTAAGTTTTTCGAGAACTACGTTGCAGACAGGTTCAAGACCCACCTCGGAATGCTTCCTCAGTTCCGAGCTCTGGAAGCCTCAGAAGCAGACAAGCATTGGGTACGCACGAAACGGTCTGAGGCAAAATGCCGGTCTGTTCAACATTGGCGAGGGGAATTGCTCCGCCCGCAAGGGCGGAGCATGTCACGGGCATCAGCCCGAAGAATCGTAAGGTTCATTTTTCATGTCAACATCAGTTTTCGTTTTGGACAAGAAGCACCGGCCCCTGATGCCGTGCCGCCCGGCAAGGGCGAGACGGCTTCTGCGGGCGGGCCGCGCACGGGTGGTGAAGCGCTTCCCCTTCGTCATCCGGCTCGTGGACCGCACTGTGGAGCAGTCCGAGGTTCAACCCGTGCTCATCAAGCTCGATCCCGGCTCAAGGGAGACGGGCGCCGCCGTCGTGCGGGATGACGAGAAGAAGCGGCATCATGCGCTCGCGTTCTTCGTCATCAAGCATCGGGGCGGCGCCATCCGCGACGCGCTCAAGGCGCGAAGCGCATTTCGTCGCCGCCGCAGGTCGCAGAATTTCCGCTGTCGGTCGCCGCGCTTTCTGAACCGCGTCAAGCCCAAGGGATGGCTTCCGCCTTCTCTGCGGCACCGCGTGGAAACGACCCTTTCGTTCGTGAGGAGGATGTGCCGGTACCTGCCGGTAAGCGGCATCGCGACGGAGTTGGTGAAGTTCGATTCGCAAAAGCTCCAGAACCCGGAGGTCTCGGGGGTCAAGTATCAGCAGGGCACGCTCTTTGAGTATGAGGTGCGCGAATACCTTCTTGAGAAGTTCGGCCGGAAGTGCGTCTATTGCGGCGCCGAAGGCGTGCCGCTCAACATCGACCATGTGGTTCCCCGCGCCAAGGGCGGCTCCAACCGGGTCTCCAACTTGGTGCTCGCCTGCGTGAGCTGCAACCAGAAGAAGGGCGCGCGGTCGTTGGAGGACTTCCTCAAGGGAAAGCCGGAAGTGCTCGCGCGCGTCCGCAGGGAGCTCAAGACGCCGCTGCGTGATGCCGCTGCGGTGAACGCAACGCGGTGGGTGCTCTTCAACGAGCTCAAGGCGACGGGTCTACCCGTCGAGACGGGAAGTGGCGCTCTGACGAAGCTCAACCGCCATGCTTTCGGCGTGGAAAAGGAGCATTGGCTCGATGCGCTCTGCGTGGGACGGCTCAACGGCGTAGTGACGCGGAAGGGACTCAACGTCCTGGAGATCAGATGCATGGGGCGGGGGAGCCGTCAACGCACGCGCCTCACGAAGTACGGCTTCCCGCGCGGGTACCTGATGCGGCAGAAGTGCGTCCACGGCTTCGCGACCGGGGACATGGTGGAGGCGAACGTCCCCAAGGGAAAGAAGGCCGGACTGTGGCGCGGCCGCGTTGCGGTCCGCGTCTCGGGCTCATTCAACATTCAGACGCCGAAGGGCGTCATTCAAGGCGTCGGTTGGAAGCATTGCCGACTGATTTCACACAACGACGGATATGGGTACGCGTGGCTCGGCCACGCACCTCATTCCTCCCCTGCCTGAAGGCAGGGGTCTCCTGAGGTATTTTTGATGACTGCCCCTGTGTTCGCGCTGATTGACTGCAATAAGTTCTACGCTTCCTGTGAGAGGGTCTTCCAGCCGGAACTGCGCGGAAAACCTTTGGTCGTTCTTTCGAACAATGACGGCTGCGTCGTTACGCTCACTGCGGAAGCCAAGGCACTCGGCATCCGCCGCGGTATGCCCGCTTTTCAGATCGCTCATCTGCTCGAATCCGGTCAATGCGCCTGGAGAAGTTCCAATTACGAGCTTTATGCTTCGATCTCTCGGCACGTGATGAAGATCATCGCCGGCATGACGCCGACTATCGAGGTTTATTCCATCGATGAATGCTTTGCCGATCTCTCTGGGCTCAATGAACCGCTTACCGACCTCGGCCGCCGCATCAAAGACCGCATCTGGCAGTGGCAGCGCATTCCGACCTGTGTCGGCATCGGAGAAACAAAGACTTTGGCGAAATTAGCCAATCATCTTGCCAAGGCATGGCCAGCATTCGGCGGCGTGCTCAATTGGACAGAACTCGCACCCAGCCGCCGCGAAAAGGCCATGTCAATCACCCCGATATCGGAGGTCTGGGGAGTCGGCGGACGCACTGCTCAAAAACTCACCGGCATGGGCATTCATTCTGTGTTCGACTTTTACTGCATGGATGCATCCTTTGTGCGGCGAACTTTCGGCGTGGTGCTTGAACGCACCTGGCGGGAACTCCATGGCGTGCTGTGCATCCCGTTGGATCCGTCGAGCCGTCCCAAGCTGGAAATCAGCCGTTCACGCTCTTTCGGACACCCGACAAGCGACCTCAATCAGCTGATTTCAGCCGTCTCGACACATCTGGGCGAAGCCGCGCGGCAGCTTCGCCGGCAAAAGAGCCTCGCCGGCGAACTCACGGTCTTCTTTCAAACCAACTTCTTCAGGCCCGATCTGCCGCAGCACAATGCCGCGCCGACGGCACAGCTGCCGCACCCAACAGCTGACACGCTTGAATTGACGCAGGCTGCGGCAAACCTCGTTAAAGCGCATTTCCGCGGGGACTGCGCCTACCAGCGAGCCGGCGTCGTGCTGCAGGATCTGCGCCCCGCATCCGGCACCGTCAGCGCGCCGACGAATGCGGATTCGCTCTTTGATGAAGCGGATACGTCCGACACTGCTTGCGGACAACTGACACCCTCTGAACTGCGCCGCACCGAACTCATGCAGACAATCGATGCACTCTGCCGCCGCTACAGCTGCGACATTGTGAAGACAGCAAGCTCCTGCCTCGCCGCAGGATGGGAAATGCGCCGCGGGAACTTGTCGCCCTGCTTTACAACCCGAATCGATGAAGTCTGGAAAGTGAACTACGTCGATCAGTGCGAAGAGCAAATGGATGCGGCCGGCGAAAGGCCGGCAGCCTCCTGACTCACCCGAACGCCGCGTTCACGCATGCCATTCGAGCAGGCGGCCGAAAAACCGTTGAAGTTCCGGCGTCTGCGGATGAGCAAAAAGGGCTGCACTGGGTCCGGCTTCGACGATTCGTCCCTGATGAAGAAAAGCTGTCGCATCGCAGGCTCGGCGTGCGAAGCCCATCTCATGGGTGACAATCACGAATTCGATGCCTTCACCGCGCAGCTGTGCGGTGAGATCGAGCACTTCCGCCGTGTACTCAGGGTCCAATGCAGAGGTGGGTTCATCGAGCAGCAGCAGCTTCGGTCGCGGAGCCACCGCACGGGCGATGGCAGCACGCTGCTGCTGTCCGCCGGACAGTTCGGAGGGGTGCTTATCGGCATGTTCGGCAAGACCGAAATGCGCCAGAAGCTCAAAAGCCCGAGCATCAGCCGCCTCCTTTGTCCATCCGTGTACCTCCCGCAGCACCAAGGCGATATTTTCCTGAGCTGACAAGTGCTGAAAAAGATTGCCCTGCTGAAAAACGTAGCCGAGCGTCCTTCTGAAGGCGATGCATTCGCGCTCCGTCTTCGGCACGAGGCGGCCGTCCATTCGGATGGATCCGGACGTTGCCGGCAGCAGTCCGCCCAACATGCGCAGAAGGGTTGATTTCCCGCCCCCAGACGAACCGATCAGTGCGAGCGCGCTCGTTTCCACCGAAAAAGACACGTCGTCAATAACGTTTTCGCCGCCGAAACGCTTGACCAAATGCTCAAGCTCAACCTTCATAGCGGAACCTCTTTTCAAGCAGCCGGCTCACAAGCGCAACGGGAAGCGTGAGAATGAGATAAAGCACACCGAGGAAAAGGTAGCACTCCACGAGCTTAAGATTGACCGCGCTCACTTCGCGCATGGCCTGCGTAAGTTCCACAACGGAAATCATTGAGAGCAGCGACGAATCCTTGATGACCGACGCAAACTGGCCGGCCAGTGCAGGAAGTGTTCTGGCTGCCATCTGCGGGACAATCACAAAGCGCAGCTGCTGCAGCCGCGTGAAGCCCACCGCTTTTGCTGACTCAATCTGAGCGGGATCGATCGAGAGATAACTTCCGCGAATAATCTCTGAAATGTAGGCGCCTTCAAAAACCGAAAGAATGATGACGCCCGCCCAAAAGCGATCGTCAACGCCCCATGCTGTCCCTACCAGATAGAAAAAAAGGTAGATCTGCATGATGAGCGGCGTCCCGCGGATAAAGACCACATAAAGGCTCGAGAGGTCGCGAAGCAGGAGCACGCGGGAAAGCTTGGCCGCCGCCGAGAGAATGCCGAGCAGGAGCGAAAGCACCATGGCCGCAGCACTCACACCGATCGTCAGCAGGAAACCGTCCCAGATGCGAATGCGGAAATCAGGCAGAAACGAAAAATCCGGCCGATAGTCAATCTGCGCAAGTGAATACCAGAAAAAGGCAACGACCAGCGCGGCAGCTGCAGCAAAGCTCGCCGCCTCCTTCCACGGATGACGGCGAACATCAGATGCATCCGGCTGCCCGCTCTGCTCATCCTCATCGGTAAGCAGCCACGACCAAAGGCAGCGTGCATTGAAGCCGCTCCTTATGCGTTCAGCGCCCATTTTTAAGCTGCCCGAATCCTTCTTCACTCAATCTCCGCGCCGATTTGCAGCTCCTCAGCGCAAATCGGCTGTGTCAAAACTGAAGTCTACTGGTTTTGAGCAGGCGTCATGTCGAAGAACCACTTAAAGCCCAGTTGGTCGAAGGCCGCTTTTTCAGCCTTCAAGTGCTTTTCGGTGAGACGATCAAAACCGCCCTGCTTGCGATAGTCAGCAATAAAGGCATTGAGCGCACTGAGGAGCTTGGCGTCGCCCTTGCGGACGGCAACACCCCACGGTTCAACCTTCTGGAAAGGAATGAAAACGGCTTCCGTCGTCTCCGGGTTCTTCTGCCAGTTGCGGTAAATGGTGAGCTGGTCATAGATGAAGCCGTCGGCCTTGCCGGTAGCCACTTCCATCACACACGCACTTTCATCAGGCAGCGCCGTCACGGCGGCATTTTTCAGATTGTTTTGTGCATAGAGATAACCGGTTGACCCGATCTTCGCCGCAATGCGGCGCCCCTTCTGGTTGAGATCTTCAACGGACTTAATGCCGCTGCCTTTGTGTGTCAGGATGCCGAGCATCGCGTTGGCATACGGATCGGAAAAGTCTACGGTTTTACGGCGCTCATCGGTGACGGTCATCGAACTCATCACCATGTCGACCTTCCCCGTCAAAAGCGCTGGAATCAAGCCGTCAAAAGCAATATTTTCAATTTTGATTTGCTTGCCTGCGCTCTTCGCGAAATCCTTCATGAAATCGACGCTCACGCCCGCCGGATTGCCCTGCTCATCCTTGCCTTCAAAGGGCGGATACGCGAGCTCCATCCCGACAACAAGCGTCGGTTTTTCAAGCGTATCAGCCGATGAAGCATAAGCCGATGAGGCGGAAGACTTCGCATCATCGCTCTTTGAGCAGCCCGTTAGGACAAGAAGAGCAGCCGCAGCGGCGGCAGAAAGGACAGTACGGCGAGCAGCAAACAACGGCATGTTTATCTCCAGTCTCATATAAGAAGACAACCCGAACTCAAAATCAAACAGCGTTTATGCGGCAGCTCCAATCATTTGGATTAAATCCTGAAATGCTGACAAGTTCGAATGTCTATGTTGACTGCATTATGCCTGAGAGATCTGCAATCGGAAGATTAAATTCTGCGGAAGAAATTCGTATGCAAATATGAAAACACATACATTTATGTTGTATACCGCTTTATACAAAGATAGATATAACCGGTTGTGCGTTCAAAATGGCGATGTATTAAAACTAAATACGTTATAGAGAAGACGCGATTGTCAAATATAAAAGCGCATCAGGTCGTTCGCTTAAAATCTCCTTTATTACAAATAGTTAGATACGCTCACCACTCGAGAAACAAACGATCGGCCACCTTTTCAAGGCCTGATCGATATTGAAATTTGACCTGCCAAATAAAAGTATTTTATCCGCAAAGAAGATGATCATTTATTGGCAAATAGGACAAAAACATTAAAAATTAATCGTACAAATCAATAAGTTACGATAAAGATTCAGTCAACAAATAACGCCCTAGTCTTCCATGCAGGCATCCATCTCGCGCGGACGCAAATTTACTTTCATCACAAAAAATGAATAATTACAGACACCCTTGAAAAGACGGACAATGCCGCACCAATCAAATTTTTATTTTTGGCATCAGGGAAGCCTCATTACGCCAATATCGGATTCTTTCATCAATGAATTTCATCCAAGTCTGCTGGAAATCACTCTCCTCAGCATTATGACTGCAGCTGCGGCTTGAGGAAGCGCCTTGGCTAGATGGTCCAGCAGACGCTCAAGCCGCCTTTGTGCCCAGCTGCGGGGCCGACCGATCTCATCCGCGAGCTCGAGGAGGTGCAGAGCATGCAAGTGATCCCATTTGTTGCGCGCAATGAACTTGCCCCCCAAGGTATGCCCAATCGGGGGGCTTAATTTAGTAAGCCAGAGGGCTATTTAACGTTTAGTCAACGGCTTAATTTCATCCTTCACAAAGTACGCTACGGCATCACGCAGCTCACGCAGATACTTGAGCTTCGTGTCAGAACCCCCAGCAGCCTTGTAAGCGGCATAGTCACCCATTGATGCATCCACAGTCTTGGGGGAGATGTCTGAGGCCGCTACCGTATTCGCATACACCTTCAGAGCCGCAGGGTTCACGCCCCACTTTGCAGAGAAGTTCTGGATGTCCTTAGCAATCAGCTCATCAACGCGATCTTCCATGATTGAGAACGCATCCTTATCTCGGAAGTTTTCCGGATTGAGCTTCACTTCAAACCAGAGCTGACTCAGTACCTCGCCAACCTTCGGATTGTTCTTTTTGTAGTCCTCAATGAACTTGCTGATTTGCTGATCTTCAGCACTGGTTGCAAGCTTCGGGGCATCATGTCCTTCCGGCATGTGTGCCTGCAGCAAAGCCACAAGATATCGGTAGTTCACTTCGATGCGCTTGATTGACTCCAATTCGTAGTCCACATCAATGTCAATGATGTCATCTCTCTCCTCGGTCAACTCTTTGATGCGTTCAATGATGTTGTGATACCGCCCAGTTAGATGCTCGAATTCCTCACGGCTCATCTTGAACTTCGTTGTGAGCATGTCTTCTTGGAACTCGTCGTACACCTGAACTTCACCAATCAACCGGTCCACAGTCTGGTAGGCCCTCGCAAAGTTTTGTAGTTCCTCAAGCGATCCATGCACCTGAAGGTCGTCCAATTTTTCCATTGAGGGTGCAATCGACCGCAGTTTTTCGACTGCTTTGATCAATTTTTCAGCTGTTTCCGACCAAGAAGGAGCCTGAACATCATCCATTCCGCCATTGGTGTAGAGCCTCAACGCTTCATCAATCTTGGCCGCATAAAGTTCTGGCGTTTGCAGCGTAACGATCTGGCCGTAGCGCTTTTGCTTATTGAGGATGCGATTGGTACGCGAGAACGCTTGGATGAGGTGCTGCGGCTTCATTGGCGAACGATCTAAGAAGATTGTCGACAAGCACGGAGCGTCAAAACCAGTCAGCAGACGGTCCACCACAATCACTAAATCGAGCTGCTCGCTGCGGTCTCGATATTTCGACCTCTTGCGAGCAAGACGTTCGTTCAAATCTGCGTTGTAAGCCCCCAGGGTTGAAAGATCCCAAGATGTGCCAAACATCGCGTTGTAATCGGCAATCGATGCTGCCATCTCGCTTTGGTTGGCAGTTGCACCGTCTTCGTTCTCACCAACGGTGTAGGTAATCGCCACTTTGGGAAAGTCGGGAAGAATCTTCCGGATGTCTTCCTTGACCTTTCCTTCGGCAACAAACTGTTTGAACAGCTTGTAATAGCGTTGGGCTTCCTGAATGCTGCTCACCGTCAATAGCCCTTCAAACGCTTCACCAGACGGAGCATTCAAACAAAGCTTGGCAGACGAGCGATTGACGATGTAATCAATTACATCCTTGCGATGCCGGTCATCGTCATAAAGGTTCTTACCTGTTTTAATGGCGTAAGCCTTGACAACAGCGGACTCTAAATCCTTGTCAGATATGCCTTCCACCTCTGCATCATCCATGAGGTTCAGCTTCCAGGCCAAGTCCTCAAGCGTACTGCGCAGAAAACCCATCCCCTGAATGTTGAAGCCCAAAACAGCTCCGTCCCCAATGGCTTCTTTGATCGTGTAGGCATGGAGACATTTCTTGGTGGGATCGTGGGGACGGCCGTACATGCCTGCCGTAGTTCTCGGCAGATCTCCCTTCTGGGCGCGCTTATTTTCATCAAAGATCGGGGTGCCCGTGAACCCGTACCAGAGGCTGCGATGGAAGAATTTCTCAATCACACGCTTGCTTTCCGGCGTAACCGCACGGTGGCACTCGTCCACAATAAACGCAATGGTCTTCTTTGAAATTTGATCCTTGAGTTTCAGATACTTTGGAGTTGCATCAGCATCCGTACAGCGTCGAATGATGTTCTGAAGCTTTTGGATGGTCGTAACAATCGCACAGCGATCCTTGTTCTTGAGCTTGTCTTCAAGGTCTCTTGTGTTTTCAGTATTTCGAACATCCACATCATCACTATCCGCATAGGACAGGAAAGAATCGGCAGTCTGCTGATCCAAGTCCTTACGGTCAATCAAAAAGATGGCTTTATCCATGGACGGCACATCAAGAAGATTCTTCGTGACCGTGTACGAAGTCAAAGTCTTCCCCGAGCCCGTGGTATGCCAAACGAAACCGGATTCTCTGTTCCTCGAAGCCTTGCGGATAGCTTCAATAGCATGGATCTGATAGGGACGAAGAAGAATTACCTTCTTACGATCGTTGTCCAGAACACAGTATTTGCCCACCATCAAGTGCGCAGCGGGAATATTGAGCGCAGCTTTGGCAAAAGTCAGATAGTCCTCGACAGGCTCATTCTCCTCGTTAACCCAACGCGTCAGGAACTTTTCATTCATGTTCCCGTGATTGTCGGCGGCGATGTAGCGCGTCTGCTCGCCGTTACTCACGACAAACATCTGCACCAAGCCCATCAGACCACGGAACTTGCCTTCTTCGCAGTATTTCGTGATCTGACGGAAAGCATCCATAAAGGGATGGTCGCGATTCTTTAATTCAATGTGAATGAGGGGAAGGCCGTTAATAAGTAGCGTTACGTCAAAGCGACGATTTCTCTTCGACACCTCCCCCTTTACGGCCTGGAATTGGTTGATGACCTCATAGCTCGAATTGCCGCCAGCTATCTCTCGGCTGTTAACAGCCATAAGGCTTACTTCACCTAATGAAGCATCCTCACGGAGAAGCGGAATCTGGGCGACCTGATGCTCACCAGACAGCCAACGCGCAGCCTTATAAGTCGTTGCAGCCTGATCCAGCAGGAACTGCTTAACTATCCCCATCTCTCCCTCTGTCAAGGGAATGCCTTGCAGCTTGTCGATGTTGTTGCGATTGAGCTTCTCACGAAGGTTGTTCCAGAGAGCCTCCTCCGTCGTCAGATCAGGACGGTATGTCCACTGAGAAACGCCAGAAGTAAGCTGCTTAATCAGCAGGTCTTCCATTTCCGATTCAAGCATTTCTTTCCCCCTATTCTTCTTCGTCTTCAAGGAGGTCTTCCATATCAATTCCGATGTGGTGTTCGGCCTCGGTGCGTAAGTCGGTCAATGTTTGTCCCTGATACGTGAAGTACTTTGGTCCCTGATAAGCGCCAGAAGTGTTCCGCAGCTCTTCAGGGAGAAAAGTTGGGACAAAAGCCGACATCTTGTAGATACGGCCTTCATATTCAATCGTTCGATCGCCCGCAACCTTCACAATGAGGCCCGTTGGCGTGAAGATCAATTCATCCCCGACCTTGAGACCAATCATGCTGAAGCGAAAGGGAGCACGACGAGGCAAAGCAGGTGCTGTTTCGTCCTCTTGCTGATGCACTTCCCCAGCTTCTATCGGCTTGTTGTTGCGGTAACAGGTGACCACAGCATCATCGATCGTTGATGCGATGTCCTTGAAAATATCCAAAGCCACATCCGGTGCTACATTGAAGAACTCACGGTTCTGGCGAATGCGAAGATCCGTGAGACGATCAATGGTCTTGTGGACGAGCTTTTCCACCTCGTTGAATTTCGACGTTTGCAAGGTGGCATAGATCGAAAAGGGCAAAGGAACAGCGGTGTTGTCCAGTTCTTTCGAACGGATATCTACCGGGCGCATGCTCTTCCCAATCTTGACCCAGTCTTCTCGAAAACTCTCGTTGGTGAGGATGTAGACGTAACCGACTTGGTGCATAAGGATCTTTCCTCAAATAAACATCTGCTGCATGAACGCTTGCTTTAGTCGCTGCAAACTATTCAACCTTGCAAGCATTGCCGCCTTTTTATCTTCAAACGCCGTAACTAGCTCTGCAATTTTTTCCTGCTCTTCCAAACAAGGGAATTGGATCTCAACCGTTGATATATGCTCTTGTCCAATATTGAAATGTTGAGCTCCTTGGGCAAGGCGAACAATTTGCTGCCGCACAGCTGGCGACCGAAGAGCCATCTTCAAAAATTGCGGTTGATAATCGGTTGTCTTTTTCCCCCGAATAACAAACCCTCCAAATACAGCAGGGCGGCAGTCTAGGTACACGTTCGCGGAACCCGCTTCCTCCGCAGTTTCTGAACTACGTTGAAAAAGCACATCACCATATTCAACTGAAAAACGTTGAGCTTCTTTTTCGTCAACCTCCACAGAAGATGTGATGCTGTCATATGTCACAGGGAAATCTCTTAGAACTTCTTTGACACTTATTAACTTAGTCCCTGACCCAAATTTATTCTTCGATGCATTTATGCCATTTTGGAATCGTAATAGCTGACTTAATTGACGTTTTTCCCAGTCTGGAAATGAAGAGCCATCAGCTTGCTTAAACCGAATATCACCGCTATAGACCTTAGCCAAAATGTTAGAGGAAATTATTTCGGATTTATTTAATAGCTTTTCAGTAATAGCTATCTTTTCATCTAACGACATGAAGAATTCGGCGATTTTTTGTTGTTCTCTGATCTCTGGAATATTTATTTTTATGGACGACAACCGAGAGCTTGAGAGGTTGTATCTTGAAATTCCTTGTGCTTGCATGGAAATCTTCTTTCTGTAAGCATGAGATCTCATTAAATATGCCAAATAGACTGGATCAATGCCTTTCTTATCAAAAAGTCTAAATCCAAAACTAAAGCTATTCAAATAAACATTAAAATGGTGAATCCAAACAGAAGCCATGCCTACTTCTTCTGCCGTTTCGGAAGACTGAGTGAAAATAACATCTCCAGAAACTACTGCATTTTGTTTTTCTTGCGCTCCAACATTCACCGATTCGCACATGTCTCGTTTAGCAATAGTATTTGTTAACACATTCATGTACGTTATAAATTTTGAGTTGCCAACACCGAAATCATCCTTTTTCTTTCCAGATAATCCACCATAAAATCGCCCAACTTCTGATAGGGAAATTCCCTTTAAATGATCATCGAATTTAAATCTGAGGCTGGGTACTGTCATTTGTTCACCTTTTTACCAAGGTTCAACCCCAATTCCTTAAAGAATCCAGCTAACTGGGTATCAATTTCCTTCTCTTTCCCATCTAACTTTGCTAATTCCATAAACGTCGCCTGAAGATCAATTTCTTCCTCTTCTTCAGACATATCAACGTACCGAGGAATGTTCAGATTGAAACCATTGTTCTCGATTTCCTGAAAGGAGGCGAGATGTGCGAATTTCTCAACATCTTTACGTTCTGTATATGTTGTAAAGAGCTTTTCAATGTGCTCTGGATCAAGGAAATTATGTGCACGTTCCTTTCGGAATTCTTTGGAACCATCAATGAAGAGAACGCAGCGGTCAGGATTGTTCCTCTTTAAAACGACGATACAAGTTGGAATACCAGTTGAGAAGAAAATACCAGCGGGCAGACCGATGACCGCGTAGATGTTGCCTTTCTTGAGTAACTCTTCTCGAATCGTCCCTTCTGCCCCACTGCGGAATAAAACCCCGTGCGGGAGGACAATACCCATCGTGCCGGTATCTTTCAGATGGTAAAAGCCATGCAAAAGGAAGGCTAAGTCAGCCTTACTGGGAGGTGGAAGCACCTTGTATGGTGCAAATCGCGGATCAGTTAAGAGCCCCTTCGCAGCGTTGTACTCCTGCGAGTATGGAGGATTCATCACAACCGCATCGAAGTTTGTTGGTTCATCCGTCGGCCAGTCAGCATCGAGCGTGTCTCCGTTACGAAGGTGTTGGAGACTGGCGGGCACGCGGTGAAGCATCATGTTCATTCGTGCCAGATTGAAAGTCTGATTTTTTATTTCCTGGCCAAAGTACTGTACAGCATGCTTCTTATCGATGCCGTTCTTTACGTCATCCTTGATGAAGTTTCGTATCTGTAAAAGGAGAGAGCCAGAACCACAGGTCGGGTCATAAACAGTGAACCCATACTTCGTGTCCTGACCGTGGGTCACGATACGAGCGATCAGCGTAGATACAGCATGTGGGGTATAGAACTCCCCTGCTTTCTTTCCGGATTCAGAGGCAAATTGAGAAATCAGATATTCGTAGGCATCCCCCAAGGCATCTTCTGGATAGAGAGTGAAATCAATAGCCGCGAGTTTAGAAATCACCACGGAAATCAAGCTATTACGCTTGTCTGGGGTCTTACCTAAATCCTTCGAGTGAATATCAAAATCATCGAAAAGGCCTTCATACCCCCCCCCCTCCAGCAGCCTCAACATCACGAAATGCCTGACTAATGTTGCCCAACATAAACGTGCGCTCATTTATCTGCTGATAAAACGCCGAGAAAGTCTTTGTGGGCTCAATTGCGCAGCCAAACCGATCCTCCAGTTCTGCCTGAAGATCTCTCCAAGTCTCTTTATCTGCGCCTGCCTCTTCATAAATTTTCTGCGCTACTTCCAGATTTTGAGGCTTCTTATCATTGAGCAGCTCGTACGCCTCAACGAGAATCTTGTCTGAAAGTGCTTTATAGAAAACCAATCCCAAAAGATAATCCTTGTAGACATCGGCTGACATGACCTGACGCATTTCGTCAGCAGCAGCCCACAAGGCAGCATTTAAATCTCTGGCAGTAAATGACATTTAGTTTCACTTAGTTGAAATATTGTGATTGATAGATCGATTGTTGTGCACAATGAATTGCCCCTTCGCGAAAAAAATCTAAACCCCGTGGACAGAGTATTTTTCGCTTAAAGTGCTTTCCCAATATACACAGATTGAATTTATGGTATGGGAGATTCTATGGTACTGGCGACGTCGGTGATTTTCCTAACAGCCTCTTGCATCTCGTCGATGGGACGTCTGCTGCTGATCTGCACATCTCTTAGGTGACGGCCGATTGACTTGAGGCGCATCAGTCCTCTGCGTAATTAATTTGCACATTCGATGCATTTTTATCTTGCACTTGATATTTTGCCTCTACGGCGTCCAATTGAGAACGGGCTAGTAGGGATCTCCTGAAGTTCAGAACCACTGGGCATCATCCGCAGCCTCCTCTCTTCGGCCATCTTTAGGCTTGTCATGCTCTGCCGCTTCAAGCACTTTCTTGGAGGCAGCCGAGAAATCCAATGACAGCCCAAGCCAGCTCAATACTGTCGTCAGAGTGGAAAACCGTACATCCTGACCTTGCTCAAGCTTGATCAGCGTACGTTTAGAAATGCCGCTCGCCTCAGCCAGATCATCCAAAGTATTGCCGAGCGCTTTGCGTCGAAGCCGGACAGCCTCGCCAATTGCCTGAGGCGTCAAAGCATCAAACCTCATAAACACACGTTTCATGCAGCCCCTACAGATGAACTTTTCTGCACTTTAGAGCGATTTTATCTTTTTAGTGAAGTTTACTTCACCAATGCAGGCTGGATGATCTCAGTTTCTCCCGTCCGCTGCGAGGCTTTGGGCAATGAAGGGGTCAGAGTTCCGCGAGCTGCGCAGCCTGCTGCAGCGCTTCTTCACTGCGTCGGTCGTATTTCGCTGTAGTCGAAACGTTGGCGTGTCCCATGAGATTTTTAACCGCGACAATATCTACGTTCTTAGCGAGCAGACGTGTCGCAAAAGTACGCCGCAGGTCATGGGTCGTAATGGGAGCAATCTTCGCTAAATCCTGAGCATGCTTGACGACCCGTCCGATAGATGCCGGATCGAGCGGATTCGTCAAAATCAGCTGACCGCCTTTGGTCAGACGGCCGAAGAGCCACCCCGGTTCAGTACCGCGAAGATCGAGCCAAGCATTCACCTTCTGTGCAACTTCCGGCGTCAAAAAGACTTTCCGTTCCTTATTCCCTTTACCGATGACTCGGAGCGTACCTGAGGACCGTTCCAGGTTCTCCATTCTTAAGGTCGTCACTTCCGCGCGGCGAAGTCCGCAGCCGAGGAGCAGCGCAATCAGTGCGCGGTCGCGAACCGCTTTAGGTCCGGTGTCCTCATCGACCGCAGCCAAAAGCTTCTGAGACTCATCGGCCTGAAGCGCACGGCCAGTTGGTTCCCGGTGAACCCGAAGCTGTTTGACGGCTTTAATTTCAGCGTACGTCGTCAAGTCGATCTGTCGAAGCCGCCAGGCCGTTTCCGCCACCCCTTTGAGCGCCGAGAGATATGCATTGACTGAAGCGGCGGCCAAGCCTTCTTTATCAGCCAATGCATGCATAAACCCGAGCACATGCACATAGCGAAGCCGCCCCCACTCGCAGCTGAAGGCATCGGCGGCGCCAAGCCAGCGCGCCGCAATGTTAAGCCGCGAACGAACTGCCCGTCTGGAATCCCCCGAATGCAGTTCTGCCAGATAGGCAGCCGCCGCATTCACTGTATCTCCGGAAGAATCAAGGGGTTCCTGCAAAAGTGAATTTTGACGCGATTCGCTCTGCCCGCCCTCATGAAGCGAAGGTGAAACGACTTCAAAGTGCGTCTCCATACTTTTGCCTCCTCATTGATACAAATAACCCGAAATGCTGCTCAGACGCCGTCATTCGTCACTTGCTGCCGACAGGCGCACTGAACTTTTTCGTTCAAACGAATTCCAGCAACATTATGCACGATAACTGCAATTATATGGCGTAATAATTCGGACGAAATGAATACCTAAATCTATTATTGAATGACACACCTCTGACCTGATATATGCAATTTAGTTTTGTTCATATTTTGCATGAGGTTATTCTGAATAGATTCAATATGCAATTTAGTTTGTGAGTCATATGTGACTAAGTTCATTCGTCATCATTTATTAGAAAGCGTGCCGTATCGAGTACGATAGTAATAATAGAATTGATGGTATGTGGGTACTGATGCTTTGGAGTCAGATGCAGTATCTTCGTCATTCATTTGCTCTGCACTCGAATCGTGACGATCATCATCACCCTTATTAATATTAAGACACATCCATTCATAAACCTCTCGCAAAGTCAATTCTCCATCGCTTTCTCGATACTTAATACTTGCCTTTTCCATATTGGTCAATAACTCATCTGTCAGTGCGGCACCTTCACTATCCGACTTCCCTTTTCTTCCTCGTTTAGCGCCGCTCGATGTCCTGCCAGTGTTCTTGCCATAGTCAGGAACGAGTGAATATATGCTTTGCCCTCTGCGCCAGTAGTTTCCAATCAGCATATTCATTCTTCTTTCTAAGTGCTTATCCCCCTTTGAATAAGCCTGAACTAATCTCTTTCGGCCATTTAATTTATAAAGATCCGGCGTGCTGATAATAGACTTAATCAACTTATAGTTCTCTTTAGCGGTCTTCAGCATGACATCTGTTAGCTTTCTGTACTGAATGTCAATCCAAGGATCTTTTTTGAGAAGGACCGTTCCTTTTAAAAGGCCTTCATTCAGCTCATCTGCATCCATACTGATTAAGTCCACTGACTTCCCTTTCATTGGAAGGATGAGAGCTAAACATCCAAATAGCTGAATGACTCTATATTCAATTGAATTAAGTTCTACAATGTCATTCACTTTAATCATCTTAAGCTCCATTGTATCAATTGGATTGACACATCTATTTTACACTATCCGAGATTTAAACAAGATGTATTTACACATATCTATTTTACATTTTCAGATTTCCGGCCTGAAAAAATCAAGGAGACCTGCTGTTTCAAGTCTCCTTATGCGTTTACAGCGCAATTCGTCTATTACCTAGCGTTTTCCCGTATAACTGAACAGGCTTTCAGGTATTCTCGGCGGAATTTCACGCGTAAAATTTCCTGATCATCAACCTCTTGCATCGAGCTAAAGCATGACCACGGACGAAATCCTCAACAAAGTTGCCAATCACCGCCAGAAGCAGCGTGAACTCGAAGAAGAATGGGGTCAGCTGCGCGAACAAGCGCTTCAGGAATGCCTGCGTTTGATCGAAACCTTTGAATTCAGTGCGTCTGAACT
>UMEX01033732.1_pt1 | contig 17825 bp, 9 predicted proteins | sample 1964871 | NCBI WGS metagenome assembly UMEX01 (sample SAMEA4836032, study PRJEB28245) | human gut metagenome | biome: gut microbiome; material: fecal sample | place: Denmark | collected 2008
GCTTTCCGCTGCCTTTATTCTTGAAGAAGGTTTTCCGCTGGCTGATCTCGAGAAAATCGTGATCTCCATGGCTGAAACGGCCAAGGAAGCCGGCGTTGCCATCGTGACGGGCGACACCAAGGTCGTGGAAAAAGGACACGGCGACGGCGTCTACATCGCTACAACCGGCATCGGCGAGCGGCTGACCGATCATTTGGTTTCCGGCAAAGCTGCCCGCCCCGGCGACGTTGTGCTGGTTTCCGGCTCCATCGGTGATCACGGCATGACCGTAATGAGTCTGCGCGAAGGCATGACTTTCGGCACGACGCTTGTTTCCGACTGTGCGCCGCTCGGCCGCATGGTGGAAGCGATTGTTGCGGCAGCCCCCAATGTGCATGTGCTGCGTGACCCCACCCGCGGCGGCCTGGGGACGACTTTGAATGAAATCGCTGCCGAATCTGAAGTGGGCATTCTGCTGCACGAAGCGGCCATCCCCGTGAAGGATGAAGTCCGCGCAGCCTGCGAATTCCTTGGGCTCGATCCGCTTTTCAGCGCCTGCGAAGGCCGCCTGATCTGCATCGTTCCGGCCGATGAAGCCGATGCGGCGCTTGCCGCCATGAAGGCGGACCCGCATGGCGCAGGGGCCGCCAAAGTTGGTGAAGTGCGCTCTGAAGGACCGGGATTTGTAGAGATGGAAACCCTGATGGGCGGCCGCCGCATGGTCGACTGGCTTACCGGCGAGCAGCTTCCGCGCATCTGCTGATTCTGTCGAAAGCGCCGGATTTCAAAAAAGAGGCAGCTGAGCAAACCTTCTCAGCTGCCTCTTTTGAATTTGAGCGGTTGGTCTGCAGTCACCCGCGGATAACCACCCCCGCATCCGGCATAAAGGATGCATATATGGCTGCATCAGCATCCGCCAATTTCGTCCCGGGCAGGAACGGCACGGACATGGCAAAGGGCTTCATCTGCTCCAGACCGGGAATCACAACTTCATAGTTGATGCGGTCGCCTTCAAACAGACGATTAACGATGCGCATGGCGATGCCGCCCCCATCTTGGCTGAAGCCAAGATTTTCCGGACGAACCACGAGCAGTGCCTTTTCACCCTTTGCGGGCGGGTTCTGACGCCCCATGCGGGCCTTGAGCACAGCCTCTCCAATTTGAAAGCGGGCGTAGCCGTCTTCAGCATCCAAAAGCGTCCCGGGAATGAGATTGGCCTGACCGATGAAGTCCGCTACAAAGGGCGTTGCCGGATCTTCATAAAGTTCCATCGGCGTGCCGACCTGCTCGATGCGTCCGCGGTTCATCACCATAATGCGGTCCGACATAGTGAGCGCTTCCTTCTGGTCATGGGTGACATAGAGGCACGTGATGCGCAGATCCTGCTGGATGCGGCGGATTTCCGTACGCATGTGCAGACGCAGCTTTGCGTCCAAATTGGAAAGCGGCTCGTCCATCAGAAGAATCTTGGGTCTCAGCACCAGCACGCGCGCGAGCGCCACACGCTGCTGTTCGCCGCCCGAGAGCTGATTGGGATAGCGCTGCTCGGCGTTCCCCAGGCCGACCATCGCCAAACCTTCGCGTACCTTCGAAGCGAGCGCGTCGCCCGACAACCCGCGAATGCGCAGACCGTAGGCAACGTTCTCAAAAATCGTCATGTGAGGGAAAAGCGCATAGTTCTGAAAGACAAAACCCATGTCGCGCTTATTGGCCGGCACCTGAGTAATGTCGGAGCCGTCCACAATGATCTGCCCCGAAGACGGTATTTCAAACCCGGCGATCATTCTGAGCGTGGTGGTCTTGCCGCAGCCAGACGGGCCGAGAAACGTAAGGAACTCTCCGGGGCTGACCGTCAGGTTCACGTTGTCGACCGCCAAAAAAGTTTCGTTGTCTTTGACATACGTGCGGCAGATGCCGCGCAGTTCGAGTGAAATGGACATGATCAGTGAACTCCGATGGCGTCGCCGCTGCGGCAAAGTGCCCGAGCAAGCAGATTGATGACGCCCGAAGCAATGAAAACGAGAACGATAAGAACAATGGAGAAAGCGCAGGCCTGCGCGAACTGCAGCTCCGTCATGCATTCCAGAATACGGGTGGTGATGAGCGTCCAGTGAACCGACACGAGGAAGATCGTCGCACTGATGGCCGTCATGGAATGAATGAAGAGATACCGCATGCCCGCGAGAATGGCCGGCAGCACCAGCGGAATCGTGATGGACGTAAAGGTCTTCACCGAGGAGGCGCCGAGACTGCGGCTCGCCTCTTCAATGGACGGGTCAATCTGCGAAAGCGCTGCAATCACGTTGCGGATGCCCGCAGAGGAATAACGGAAGAGATAAGCCGCCACCAAAATGTAGATGGTGCCCGTGAGCATGATCGGCTTGTCGTTAAAAGCAATGATGTACGCAATGCCGACCACCGTACCGGGCAGCGTGTAATTGAGAAGCGACACCGTCTCCAGAATTCGGCTGCCGCGCACTTTAAGCCGCGCCGTGGCGTAGCCCACCAGTACGGCGAGCAAACCGCCCAGCGGCGTGCCGATGCAGGCAATCAGCAGCGTATCTTTAATCGCCTTGCTGCCGTGCGTGAAGACGTAGCTGTAATTTTCGAGCGTGATCTCGTTATTGACGCCCCAGACCTTCACCAGCGAACCCGTGAGGATGATGGCGTAGAGATAAAGAATGAAGGCAATCACCACGGCAACCGTCGCGACGATCACCGAGGAAAGAAGCGGTCCGGGACCTTTCACGCTGCTTCTGCCGCCGGCCTTGCCCGAAACCGTCACGTAACTCTTCTTGCCGACCCACCAGCGCTGCAGTGAATAAACGATGATGGCGGGAATGAGCAGCATGAATGAAAGCGCTGCGCCGCCCTTGAAGTCATACATGCCGGTAATGACCAGATAGGCCTGCGTCGGCAGCACCGGGAAGCTGTGACCGCCCAGCACCTGCGGCGTCGCAAAGTCTGCGAGCGAGCAGGAAAAAACGAGCAGAAATGCGTTGGCAATGCCCGGCGCCGCGAGCGGCAGCGTCACCGTGCGGAAGACCTTGAAGCTCGAAGCTCCGAGCGAATACGCCGCATCCTCCAGATTCGGATCAATTCGCGCCAGAATCGTCGAGAGCGTCATGAACGCTACTGGAAAGAAGGTGAGCGTTTCTGAAATGAAAGTGCCCCAGAATCCATAGAAATTGAAGTTTCCGAGGCCGAAGAAATCGAGCAGAATGCCGTTGGGTCCGAGCGAGAGCGTCAGCGCAATACTGCTTGTGAAGGGCGGAGAAATAAGCGGCAAGAGCGTTACGGCACTTACCGCGGCGCACAGCCATTTGGGCAGCGAGAGCCGCGTCACGGCAAAGGCAAAGATAAAACCCAGCACGGTTCCTGCGACGCCCACCGAACAGCCCAAAAGAATGCTGTTCACTGCCGCCTGCCGGTCATACCAGCTTTCCACAAAGGGGCGGAGGTTCTCAAGCGTGAAGCTCCCGTCGGCCGTAAAAGCCATTGCGAGCAGGCGCACGAGCGGATAGACAACGAAGACAGCCAGCAAAACCCACAGCATCAATACCGTGAATCGGGATGCGGCATCGCCGCGTTGGGGCAGCGATTGAGTGTGTGCCATCGTATGAAGCACCCTAAAAACGAGACTCAAAGAAAAGCGGAGAGCGTCTTAAGTCAGACGATCTCTCCGCTTAGGCGAGGCAGTTAACGGATCACCTCGTTGATCCAGCGCTGAGTGAAGCGCTTGCGGTTGTCACCCTTCCACGTCACGTCGGTCGTGATCACGTTGATCTTCGAGAGATCTAGAATCGGATTCTGCGTTTCAACGTCCGTTCGAGCCGGCACATAGTTGATCTTGTTGGCAACGATGAATTCAGCAAACCGCTTTGAGGTCGCCCAGTCGACAAACTTCTTAGCCTGTTCGTTATTCTTGCCGCCGGCAATAACGCCGGTCGCTTCAATGCCGAAGCTCACGCCGTCTTCCGGATACGTGATCTTCACCGGATAGCCCTGCTGAGCAATATCGAGTGCGTCAACAATGTAGAAAATGCCCGAGGCGCACTGCCCTGTCGCAATCGGCATTGCGCCGCCTGCGCCGCTCTTCGTGTACATCTGAATGTTGGCATTGAGCTTCTTCTGGAACGCAAAGGCTTCATCCTCGCCCATCACCTTGACGAGCGAATAAATACGTTCGGTAGCTGTGCCGGAAGTACGCGCGTCAGCCATCTGCAGACCGTTCTTATAGCGGGGATCGAGGAGATCCGCCCACTTTGTCGGCGCCTGCATGCCGTTCTTTTCGAGGAACTTGGTATTCGTTAAGAAGCAGAGCGGAATGATGCCGATACCCGTCCAGTGGTTCCCCGGATCACGAAGATTGGCCGGAATAGCGTCAGAGTCCTTCGGGCGGTAGGCTTCAAAAATGCCTTCCTTGATGCCGGCCGCATACGTGTCAGCCGGTCCGCCGAGCATAACGTCGACTTGAGGGTTCTTCTTTTCCGCGGTCAGGCGAGCCAAGGCCTCACCGGAAGAAAAGCGCAGGAAATTCACTTTGATGCCGGTGTCTTTGGTGAACTCAGCGAAGATTTTCGAAGCATACTTTTCAGGCATGATCGAGTACGCGTTCAGCTCTTCTGCGTTCACAGCACCTGTGACAAGGCAAAAACCCGCAATAAGAATGGGAAACTTAAAACCCATGGCGTTTACTCCTGGCAGCGAATGGTTTTTGATCCGGCGAAATGTCGTCAAACATATCCGTCAGAACCTTGCAAATTGTAACGGCAGAACATCGGATCAGAACATCCCGTTAACTCAAACCTGTCCCATCTTTCGCGGAGGCATCCGTCAAATCGATCCGGTCTGAAGTGAGTCAACAACTTGAGTCGGACGGCACTTTTCGCTTGCCAGCCCCTTGATTTTCGCGTCAGACCGATCATCTCTGTGCGGCTGCCGCTCCGCTCGCTTCACACCGTTCTCATCCCGCTTTCCAGACCGACGCTCCATTCACTGAATTGGCAAAGCAGATGCCGTGCGCTAACAACAAAGTTTCGACTATGCTCTTGATTCTGGCAGCGTCAGAAAACTCGCAGCAACATGAAATTGTTAGATTTCTTGCAGCATTTTGGCTTTGAAGAGAGACTTCAAATCCATAAAACTGAAAGCCTTCCTTGACAGCAAGAGGGGGGGGGGTAATTTGACTGTATTCATTAAACCCCAAACAGGAGTCTCCCTCATGATCTCCAAGACCGTCCTCTCTACGGCCGTCACACTTGCCTTATCCGCCGGCTTCGTCTCAGCTCAATCGATTTCAGCCAACGGCACCTTTGATTCAAACTTCAGCCAAGACTGTACGATTGAGAAAGATGTTTCTGAGTTGGTATTCAACATTACCAAAGGTGAAGTTGAAACTGCCGACAAAAAGCTCTATGCATTCGGCAACGAAAATGCAGAGTCTCCGATGGTTGTCAATGTATTGAGTAGCGACATTACGGTGACCAACAACACAAAGACAGGGACACCTATTGACGGAATTGGCGCCGTCCTCGGCGGCGCTAAATTTATCGGCAGCGGCGGAAAAGCCACGCTGATCTCAGAACTGGATGTGCTTAAAGATTTTCATAATGAAATCAGCGGATTCAATGATCTGACTCTTACCTCACGCACAGCCAATGCAATTTATTTCGGCGGGGCCAGCTCAACGGCCAAATTATCTGCAAAGCACATCACATTGAACGGCAAAAAAAATGCCGTATACATTGATGAGGCGACAAAAGGCACATCGGAGAACAATGTGACGATTGACGGGTTTGACAGCCTTGTAATGAATGCTGAGACTCGTTATGCAGTTAGAAATGTTGGTATTGCTAAGCAAGCTATTGCATTAACCGGCAACGAAAACAGCACCATTACGCTCACTGGCGCCAGAGGCGCCATCGATACTGGCTACGAAGAAAACGGAAAGCTGATTGGCAACGGCAGCGTCAGCGTCACTGCCGGCAAAGTCACGCTCGAAACCACTGGGATCACCGAGAAAGACAAACAAGAAGGAGACAAGAACTCTGACTTCGGCATCGTCCATGTGCAGGGCGGCAGCGTCACGATCAACAGTGACGAACTCACTATTCGTCCTGCCGATTCCGCGACGGGTTGGGATGACAATGCCTTCAAGCTGACGAAGGGCGAGCTCAAGATCAACGGTACCGACGGCAAGTCTCCCGCAGTCATGAATGTACAAGGCGCGATCGATGCGAGCGGTGAGGCAAAGGCCGAGCTTAATTTCACCGGAGCTCAATCATCGCTTACGGGCAAGATCGCGAATGAAGCCGACAGCGTGAAAATCCTCTTTAGCGATGCCGCCGTCTGGAATGCCAAAGGAGCGAGCAAATCCAAGAACCTTACGGTGAGCTCGGGCGGCATCGTCAACCTCACCAAAGGCACAAGCGCAGAAATTGAGGATCTCTCTATCAGCAGCGGTATCGTCAGCCTCGAGCAAAAAGCTTCTCTCTCAGCCAAGAACCTTCAGGGTACAGGTGGCACTATTCATCTCTCCGTCTCCAGGAACAGCGGAGATGACGGGAAGATCACATACGAGGCAGGCAGTTTTACGGCCGAAAAAGTAGCAAACGACTGGACGGGTGCAAATGTTCAGGTAACCGGCGTCACGGCCGATGACATTACGGATCTTGACGCCGAAGCGGCTGCAATTCTCACCCATGTCGGCGCCAATATCCGTGAGGGCGGCACGGCCACCATCGAAGGCGGCGACGTTCTCGGTGAAATCGAAATCACGACCGGAGCAGACGGCTCGATCAGCATCGGAACGATTGGCGCGAGCGACAAAGTTGCCTCACTCTCCGACGGTCAGTCCATCGCGACTTTGCAGTGGCGCCACGAAATGAATGATCTCACGAAGCGCATGGGTGAACTGCGCGACAGTCCTGCCGGCATTGGAGCTTGGGCGCGCCTCTATGGCTCTGAGCAGGAATACGGGAAGAAGAATGTCACTTTGCGCAGCACCTCCGTCCAAGTGGGTGCGGACTATCAAATCGGCGAGTGGACTGTGGGCTGTGCTTTCAGCTACACGAACGGCTCAGTCGACTATGCCCAGGGATCGGGAGATGCGGACACATACGGTTTTGCAGCCTATGGTTCTTGGTTCGCTCAGAACGGCATGTTCCTCGACTTGATTGCCAAGTACTCGCGCCTTTCAAACGACTTCGAAATCGCAGATATGAAGGGCTCTATTGACAACAATGCCTATTCATTCTCGGCGGAGTTCGGCTGGCGCTTCGACCTCGCTAAGACTTTGTTCGTTGAGCCGCAGGTCGAACTGACATACGGCCGCATTCTCGGTGACAATGCCACGGCTTCGAATAACGTCCGCATCGAGCAAGAGGATTTTGACTCCCTGCTCGGCCGTGTAGGTCTGCGTGCCGGCTTCAAGTGCCCGAACGACCGCGGGACGGTTTATGTCCGTGTTTCCGGCGTGCATGACTTTAAGGGAGAATCCGACGTACGCTACTCGAGCAGCAAAGCTTCGACCACCGTGCACGACGACATTGGCGGCAGCTGGGTCGAGTATGCACTCGGAGCAAATGTGAACATCACGCCTTCGACCTACACTTATCTTGACCTCGAACGGACGTCCGGCAGTGATGTGAAGGAAAACTGGCGTTGGAACATTGGCTTGAGAACTGTGTTCTAAAGCTGTTTGGTCTTTTAATTCGCTTCAAAAACGGCGGCTTTTCCCAGCTGCCGTTTTTGTATTCAACATTCGAACAGAGGATCAGCATTCATATCTGTTTTCGATCTCATATTTTGTAATCTATCGATTTACATATATGAGTCATATACATCATCGCTTCACGAAAGAAGTCTTTCTGACGCTTTCCTTCTTGAGTTGTTTTTCAAGACACGCAGACTGATCTCCTCAGAGGTTCTTCAGAGTCATTCAGGGGTGTTCTGCAAACTTTGTGAAACGTGGTTTACATCAACCCAACGAGATTTGACCGTTGTGCGTGAAAGCGAGGCTTTCCTAGACTTTGACATGAGTTAATGAAGAAGGGGTTACTCACTTTACCTGCCCGCGAAAGGAGAACTCATGATGAAGCATTCTGTTTTTTGTCTCGCCGTCACCATGGCTCTCGCCAGCATGAGTGTGCAGGCCTATACAGCCGGCACTTATGAAGCAGAAGCAAGCGGTTTAAACGGACCTATCAAAGTCCAAGTCACCGTAACAGCAGACGCCATCACTGCTGTCAAGGTGCTTGCGCAAAGGGAAACAGACGGTATCGGTTCGAAAGCCATTGAATCCATGCCTGCAGCTTTTGTGAAAGCAAACGGCACAAACATCGATACTGTCTCTGGTGCAACCGTCACTTCCGATGCGCTCAAACTTGCCGTTGGTGCGGCATTGGCAAAGGCTCGCGGCGAAGCGACTGACAAAGTTGAATTTAAGCCCGGTACCTATAAGGCCCGCGCGTACGGCAACAACGACTATCTCAATGTGGAAGTGACGGTCGATAAAGACCGAATCACTTCGATCAAAGTGCCTGGGCACCATGAAACAATCTTCATGGGCGAAATGGCTATCGAGAAGCTGACAGACGAAATACTCAGGTACCAAACGCTCAACATAGACGCTGTTGCTGGTGCGACCGTGACGAGCGCAGCCTTTAAGAAAGCCGTCGCTGATGCATTGCTGCAGAGCGGTGTCAATCTGGCAGCGATCCAGACCCCCATTCCGACTCAAGGCAAACGCAGCAGCGGCACAACCGAAGAGGACTACGACCTCGTGATCGTCGGTTCGGGCGGCGCAGGGCTCTCTGCTGCCGTCACAGCGACAGAAAATGCGAAGCGCAAAGTGATCGTTCTTGAAAAAATGCCGGTGATCGGCGGCAATACGCTTCGGTGTGCAAGCGCATACAACGCAGCTGATCCCGAACGCCAGAAAGCACTGCCAATGACGAATACGCTCAAAGAAGCGGTGCAAAAGGCGATTTCCGAAAAACCAGTCTCCCCCGAACATGCCAAACTCATAGCTGACGTCAAAGCGAAATACGACGCTTATCTTGCATCGGGCTCAACAACGCTCTTTGACTGCCCGGAATGGCATGCTCTGCAAACCTATAACGGCGGCGACAAGGTGGGGCTTATTCCCGTCATTCGCACTTACGCCGACAACGCTCTCGATACGCTGCACTGGATGGAAGCACACGGCACGCCTGTTCTTAATCGAGTGAGCCAGGGTGCGGGAGCGCTCTGGCAGCGCACGCATCAAGTAGATGCGCCCGCAGGAACCGGACTGGTGAAGCCCCTTTATGACGCGGCAATCAAACAAGGCGCCAAGATTGTGACAGGCATGAAGGCCGAAAAACTCATTGTCAAAGACGGCAAAGTTGTCGGCGTTTCCGCGACGGACACGCTCGGCAATGACTACAACTTCATGAGCACATACGGCGTCATTCTGGCCACCGGCGGCTATAGTCAGAATAAAGAACTGCGGCAGAAATCCTCACCGGTGCTGACGCCCGATATGGTTTCAACCAACCAGCCCGGCGCAACGGGTGATGGCATCATCATGGCAACGAAGATCGGCGCAGCTACTACCGGCATGAACTACGTTCAGGTCTACCCGCTTGCCACTCCCGGAACAGGCGCACTTCAGGGCCGCGCCAGAAAGATGTCCGGTCTTGACGATGTGATTGATGTCAACGCTCAAGGTCTTCGCTTTGTGAAGGAAGACGCCCGACGTGATGAATTCGTCGCTGCCATCAAAAAGCAGCCCGGCGGCATGTGCTGGGACATCAACGACAGCTCCATCGTGCAGCCGGTAAATTCCTTTGCCGAAAATGTTGAAACGCTCGTGAAGCTTGGCCGCATCTACAAAGCAGATACCTTGGCAGATCTCGCCAAACAGCTTGGCATGCCGCCGGCCAACCTTGAAAAAACGGTAGCCGAATTCAATGCCATGGTAGACGCTAAGGAAGATACACAGTTCGGACGCAAGCTCTTTGACCGCAAGATTGAAAAAGCCCCCTTCTACGCTACGCCCAGAGCGCCGTCGATTCACCATACGATGGGCGGACTGCTCATCAATCCGAAAGCTCAGGTGCTTGATATCAATGGCCGTGTAATTCCTGGCCTCTACGCAGCCGGCGAAGTCACCGGCGGTATTCACGGCTCCAACCGTCTTGGCGGCAACGCCACGGCAGACGTGCTGACATTCGGTCGAATCGCAGCTAAAACCGCTCTCGATCTCCAATAAACCTTTCGTCAGGGCAATTCTTCTGCCCCCGCAACATTGACTAAAAAGGCGCATCTACCGAAGAAAGCAGATGCGCCTTTCGTCTGAAGATCTCTTATTCAAGAGAACCGATTAGTTCTTCGAGAAGGCCTCTTCAAAGCTCACCGGGAAGGCCTGATAGCCGCAGGTGTCCCACAGCGTCAGATCAACAGCGAGCGACTTGTCGCCCCAGCGGTATTCGCAGATCCGCGGATGCAGGCGGCCGAGCTTGCCGGCCTTTTCAGGCGACGCACCCATACCGGCCGTTGACCAGAAGACAAGCATCGTGTCCTTGTCGTCCATGTACTTCGTGATGCCGGTAACCGGCGAGAAGTAGTCGTAGCCAAGGTCCTTGCCGACTTCCCAGATCTGCTCGACCGTCATCTTCTTCTGGTCGATCTTGTAGACCACAGCGCGAGAATACTTCATGGTCGGCAGCGGGGGTTGCTCCATGCCGCGGGCGTCGCCGTTGTCAAAGACCGAGAGGTAGATCACGTCCTTCGTTGACTTCGAGTCAATGCGCCAGGCCGTATGCTGCGTCCAGGACCAGTCAAAGCCGCCTTCGCACTGGCTGCCTTCGCACTTCAAAGGCATGCCGTTCTTGTCAACCGGCGTGAGCACGCGCTCTGCGAGGCCCTTCTTCCAGCCGACCGGCGAAGCGAGGATCCACTTCACCTGGTGATCGCGGCCGATCTTCACGATACCTTGATGGCGTGCCGACAAGATAATCGAATCATCGGTCGGATCGTAGTCAATGGAGTTGACGTGCGCCCAGTTGCGTCCCGGGCCCGTACCCGGGATGTCGCCGAACTTGTCGCTCTTATCCATGTTGGCGAGGTCCGCAGCCGAAAGCGTCTGACCGGCCTTCGCAGGATCGATGTTGAGGCACACGGCCCCCTGATCAAGCGCCTTAATGAGCGTGTCGCGATACGGATCGAGAATGTCATAGAGGCGGAAATCATCAACCACGCCGCCGTCAGGATCCACTTCAATAATCACGTCGCGAACGGTATGGACGCGCTTGTCGTCGCCGCGGCGATAGTCAGCCATCGAGACGCGCAGGAAGCTGTGGCCATTCTCGGCATTGTCATAAGCATGCGAGAAGTCAGCATACGTAGGCGGAAGCTTGCGGTTGAAAATTTCGCGGCCCATCAGGTCATACTTGACCCAGCGCTGACCGAAGCCCCACGTCAGAGCACCGTCCTTGGTCTGCTGGAAGCCCATCATGAGGCCTGATGTCCACGGGTCGGACTGATCATTGATGAGGTCGTTGAGCAGGTACCAGCGCACATCACCGGCCGTATCGATAATGCCGATCTGAGAATTGATCGTCCATTCAAGCGCACCGCCCGCGGGATTGTTCCACACAAAGCGGGCACCCTGCGGCGCCATCGGAATGAGCTGGCTGTTGACGAGGTAAAGTCGGTCTTCAAAGCCCGGATCCACCTTGTTCACTTCAACGTTGAACATCCGCTGCTGCCCAGGCATGCCGTTGCTGATTGAGAAAACGGGGGGTGCATAGAACTGCAGACGATCCGTGAAGTCTTCGCTCTTGCCGTCGGCAGAAACGCGCGTGTAGCTCACTTCCACCGTATTGAGGTAGTCCGCATACAGACCGGCAATCGGGATGCCGGCATGCGTGCGAATCTGACGATCAGAAACTTTATAGGCGATCTCGCGGCCGCCCTTCTTCGGCACAACGCGCACGCTGGCGTTTTTAACGACGTAGCCGCCCGTGCGGACGATGGCCGTCAGCGGCGCAATCTTGTAGGGGTTGACGATAACTTCACCGATATGTCCCTGTGCGGGCATGCCGACTGCGGCGCCCGACGGGCCGCCCATAGCGGATGCTGCACCCGCAGACAGGCCGAGCATCAATCCCGCCATGGCGGCGACCAACTGACGACGTTGGAATTTCATGGTTTATCTCCTTAGGTCCGAGATGAAAGTTTCTGCAGGCATGTGCTTGCTTTCTTTTCTTGCCTAGTGTGCCGCCGCTTTGTCGCCACGACCATGCGGAAAGCCTTGCGTTTGACTGCCGTACGGGAAAGGACGCCTTTCATTTTTTAAAAGGTCATGCCAATATTCGTTCATCAGATGCACCGACAGCCGCTCCCCCGCTTTGAGCAAACATTTGCCTCTGCGGCAAAGAACGGTACAAATTCATACCGCCTTGGAGAGCTTCTCCTCCTTGAAGAAAGGTGAGGCCGTCCAAGCGATAAAGCGAAGCAGGATCGCCCGTCTTTAAGCCGACGACCCTTTTGTATTTGTGGTGTCCCCCCGAACACAACGGCACTAGGCGCCTGACGCTTAGCGTCAAACTCAATATCTCTCGCCATGTTGTCTGAAGAGTCCGCATCCTCTGCATGCCCTCCGCTGAGAACCCTTCCTGAAGATCTTGTGGAGTCCGGCAGCATTCGGGTGCTGCGCCTCCTTGTGCGGCTGATGCGTGATCCGGTGCTTCAGCGAAGCGCAGACGCGCTCGGCGTCAGCGCTCCGACGGCGTCTCGTCTGCTCGCCCGCGCCCGTCAATGGTTTAAGGATCCGCTCTTTATCTACAGCGCCGGACGCATGCATCCGACGCCGAGGATGCTGGCATTGTCGCCGCGCATTGAAGAAGAACTGCTGCGGCTGGAGTCGCTCTTCAAACCCGAAGAGCCTTTCAATCCTGCAACCGTCGTACGTACGCTCCGCATCGCTGCCATTGACAATGCTTTCCATACGCTGCTGATGCCCTTTCTTGAAACGGCCGCAACAGCTGCGCCGGGCTTATCCATCTCGGTCTTTGACCGAGCGCCTACGCTGCTTGAAGATATGCGTGCCGGCACGCTCGATCTGGCCTTTTATTCCACTGAAGGCCGCCCGGTCCCCTCAGACTTCTGTGAAGAAACACTTTTCGCAAGTGGTCACGTTCTGCTCATGCGCCGCGGACACCCGCTTCACCAAAAATGGCTTGCCGGCAGCGAGATTACCGAAGCAGATACCGGGGCGTGGCCCCACATCAGCGTCGTCGTGCCGATGGCGGGCGGCAGCGACCGTCTGACCATGTCCCGTCATCCCGCACACGGTCCGGAACGCACGGCCTGCGAAACGCCGTTTTTTGTGGCTGGGGCAATGCTTGCGGCCCGGACGGATATGCTGATGCGGATTCCGCAGGAAACAGCGGCAGAACTCTGCCGTACGCTCCCGCTTGCGATGATGCCGATGGAAGCCGGCATCAGCATTCCCTGGATCCCGTGCCTCTTCCGTCACCGAGCGGCAGACCATGACCCGCTCATTACGTGGGTTCGCGCTCAGCTTGTTTCGCATGCCAGACGTCTTCACGCAGAAACCCTTCGGCTGATTGACGAAGACTTCAAGAGGCGCGGGCAGAACGTTCGATAGAAAGTCTTATTTTTGCTGCCGCTCTCACTTAAAAGTTGGATTCCCGCAGCAGCACAGACCATGCGGCTCGGGCGAACCGTCCGGCCAAGCTTTCGCGTTCGCCCTCAATCAAAAGGGTGCCGCGGCGCACCTGCAGATCAGAAGCCGCAGTCCCCTGCTGCGCTCCAGCCGGCGCGGCCGTCACACGGTAAATTGCTTCCTTCGGCGCAAAAACCTGTCCTTGATCCACGCCAAGACTTTTGGCAACCTCCGCCGGCGCGGGCAGCGATGCGACCGCGCCGCCAAAATGAGAAGCGAGCTCCGGCACGGCGCCAAGATGACGAGCCGCTGTGCCGTCAACCGCCTCGACGCTTGCCGGAATGGCGTGCTGCAGGGCATCTTCGGGGATGAACTTCGCCGAAGCACCCGCCGCAAAGCGATTGAGATCCTGTTCGCTCACGTAGCCCACGATTTCGAGCGCCGGACGGTCAGTGCCGGCTGCCACTGCGACCACGGCGAGCGCCTGACCGTCGGGCAGCCATTCACCGACGGCAAGCGGCTCCATACGGTCGGCCACTCGGCCGTCCACAGGCGAGCGTACTTCCAAGAGCGCCGTTCGTTTCTTCAATTCCGCAATGCGCCGCTCGAGCGCAGAGAGCTCCCGCAGCGCTGCGGGCACGTCAGCAGCCCCTTCCCGATTCATGCGCATGTATTCCGCCCGCCAGCGAAGCGATGCGCGGTCTGATTCCAATTTTTCAAGCTCATGGGTGAGCTCGGGAGAACGAAGACGAAAGAGCACCTGCCCCTTTTTCACCGCATCGCCCTGAGCAGCCTCAATCGCTTCGACCTGTGCCGCTGCCGGCGTGTAAAGCGTCACCGCTGCCGCCGGCTTCACCACCGCCGGCGCCGCTACCTCTGAGCGCCAAGGCATGAAAAACACCGCCAAAATTCCCGCAATGGGAAAAAGGAGCCACAGACTGCGCGGCGCAGCTTTTCCCTTCAGGATGCGAAGCGCCCATTCCTTAAGTTCACGAAGTATCGGAAGCATGACGAAGACGGAAACCTCAACGCAAAAGAGAAAAATGCCGAGCAGCTTGAAGAAGGCATGGTAGACGAGGAGCGCGATACCGCAGAAGAGGAAGAATCGGTAAAGCCACGTTGCCCACGCATAGATAATCAATGCGCGTTCCTTCCACGGCTCAAACGATTCGGGCTTCTTCTCCCCAAAGCCGAAAAGAAGCTCCCGCATCCGCCATTTGGCCAGCGCGAAGCTCCTCTGATGCAGGTTCGCTACGCCCAGCCAGTCCGAGAGCAGGTAGTACCCGTCAAACCGCATGAAGGGGCTTGAATTGATGGCGAGCGTCATGATCCAGGTTGTGGTGGCGAGCATAAAGGCCGCGCTCTTTAGCCCGCCTTCGGGCAGAAAGCTCCACGCGAGCGCTGCCCATACGCCTAAAGCCAATTCCCCCAAAACACCCGCCGCGCAGACGGCCATGCGCTGACGCTTAGACTTCAGGCGCCAGGCAGCGGACGTATCGGTATATAGGAGCGGCATCATCACCATGAAGGCGATGCCCATATGGGGAATACGGCAGCCAAAGTGCTCGGCCGTGTAGGCATGGGCAAGCTCATGGATCACTTTCGTGCAGGCAATCGTGAGGCCGGCCATGACCGCGCCTTCCCAGGAAAAGAAATGCGAGAAGGTATGCGTAAAGGCATCCCACTGCCGGCCGATGAGATAGAGCGCCAAAACGAGCGCCGTTAATGTGGCCCAGAGAAAGGTCTTTGTGAAAAAGAGGCGCTCAACCCAGGGAAGCGTCTGGCGCAGGAATGCGTCCGGCGCCACCAGCGGAATGCGGAAGAAAAGATAGTGGTGCAGAAAGAACTTCCAAAGCGTCTGCTTGGGCTTACGCTTCATCTGTTCGGCGAGCCTCGCGGAAGTTCCCGCTTCGCGCGTGAGGCTCATCCGCATCAGAAACTTCGCAAAATTCTTCACCGTCTCCGCCGTCGGCCGAAGGAGCGTTTCCCTCCCGACAGCGGCAGCCACAGCCTTGGCTGTCCCTAAGTGCCAGCGCTTCAGACACTCCGCCTGAAGAACGCCGAGCTGAAAAAACTGGTCGCGCGCCGGATCTTCAAGCACCCAGGTAGGACTCCCGTCATCCGCGTCCGGGCCTTCGTGCAGACGAAGATCCTCCCGCAGCGGCGGAAGCCGCGGCTCCTTCGGGGCCGGACGGCCGGCCGAGAGACCCGGAGCAACAGGGGCGCGCTCAAGAGCGTTCATATCATTCATCCGCAGAGGTGCCGAGCCGGGCGCTTAAACGCCGAGCCAGAGCCGCAGCGTGGCCAGAGGCCGGCGAAGGAGATAAAGCCCCAGAAAGGTTTCTTCGCCGTAAAACTTTGCCGTGCCCTTGAGGCCGAGCTGCGGCGCATCACCTTCGGCTTGGACGAATTCGGCCCGAGCCTTGTAGGCAAGCGTCCCGTCAGCCGTGGCTGACGCGCGGTAGGCCACTCGAGTGAGCTCTGCTTCGAGCGGACTCGTCGGCGACGCATTGAGGAAGAATTTCACTTCGGCGCCTTTTTCAAGCGCGACGGCGTCACCCACCGGAATGTCGGCCTCGAGCTCCACTGCCCGAGGGTCCGCCACCATCAAAATGCGTTCGCCGACTGCTACCGGCCGACCAAGCCATTCCTGAGGGTCCGAAAAGACGGCAACACCTGAGCGGTCTGCCCGGATCTCCGTCCGTTCGAGTTCTCCGGCAAGAAAAGCTGCATCCGCTTCCGCCTGGTCACGACGGCGCTTAAGCACCCCCAAAGCCATCTTGCTGCGCTCATCAAAGAAGGCCTGCTGCTGCCCCTGCCGGTATTCGGCCTCTGCAACAGAAAGCGTCTGCCTTGCAGCTTCCAATTGACCGCGCAGGTCGCGTGAGTCCATCCGCACAAGGAGATCCCCCGCCTTGACCGGCGCATTGGGCTTCACGACGATTTCTTCGACTACGCCCGAGAGCGGCGCACGAACAGCAAACGGATTTTTGGCCGTTACTTCTGCGGGCGCAAGCACGGACTGCCGAATGGGTATCAGCATCGCTCCGACCACTGCTGCGGCGGCTGCACAGCGCACCCAGCGCTTGCGGCTCCAGACCAGCAGTCTTCCGGAGTGAGCCTTCACGGTGCCCTCGCCCGACCAGTCGCTGCGGCCAAGCGGCATGGCACTCCACGCATCGGCATAAGCACGCGCCAGATGGGTGAGGATAGCCTTGTCGGCCCCCGTCCACGGGGCGTCCCGCCAAAGGATAAGCGCCGCTCTGATGCCGGTGCCGCCCGCCTGCGGCGCTTTAAGCGGCAGTTCGGCCCAAAGCGCCTGAGCCGGCAGAAACTCCTTGGCCATCATTCGGTCGTGATCCGCGGCCGGCGGATGCTCGAGCACATTGAAGGGCTGCACGAGTTCATCGGCCAAGGCGGAACCCGACAGAGAAGAAGCGCCGGCCGGATGAGCATCTGCGAAGCCGCCCAGGCGCTTAACGAGCCAAGCCGGAAAGGCCGCATTGCGAACCGGATCCGCAACGCCCGAAAGCCCTTCGATTCGCCCCGCTCCAGCATCATCGGCCGCCCGCCACCAAAGCGCTGCCTGACGGTAGTCAATCGCTGCGAGCGTATCGTTGAGCGCCGTGTAGCCGAGCGCTCGGCGATCGGATGCCGCACGTGCAGTTTCACATAGACGAATAACGCGCTCCAGGCGCTCGGTTTGTTCACGGGACTTCAGAAACGCAGACTTGAGCTCCTGGAGCCCTTCGGCAGCGGAACCCTTTCCGGATTCCGCTCCCGGCTTCGTTCGAATGATCATGGAGCAGGGCTCCAAGCGACTCGTCCGCTCATACCGGGCAGAAGCGGGAGCGCTGCCGCACCGGCATCACCCGCAGTCTTCTCCCTTTTGGGAAGCTGGAGCTCGCCCGTCACCTTCACCGACTGACTGACCGGATCCACACTCCCGGCGATGCGCGACACGGTGACCGGATAAACCGCACCGGTATCGTCCAGCGTAAGCGTCAGGCGGCTCCCGATCCGCAGCACTTTCAATGCCGCCGCAGGGAGGATCGCCTCAACCTCAAAGGCGCTCACCTCATAAATGGTGAGGAGCTTCTGGCCTTCTCCCACATACTCATGCGGGCGCACATACGTTTCGCCCACGATGCCCGAGAACGGCGCCTTG
>UMEX01030846.1_pt1 | contig 17297 bp, 10 predicted proteins | sample 1964871 | NCBI WGS metagenome assembly UMEX01 (sample SAMEA4836032, study PRJEB28245) | human gut metagenome | biome: gut microbiome; material: fecal sample | place: Denmark | collected 2008
AACGAGATGAAAGAGGAGGATATGTACGCTAACGAGGAAGGATTCAAGAGTGCTTTGACAGGGGCGTATATTCAATTGGCGGCAGAAGAACTTTACGGTCGGGATGCTTCCATGTATATTCCCGAAATGTTGGCACAACATTGGACTATTTCAACAGATAAGGTATCGTTGATTTATAATATATGTGCTTTTGATTATACACATGAACAATCTGAAGAGGCGATAGAAAAGCTTTGGAAGAAATACTACCAATGTATCGTGCATTTGAATAATGTATTGGGAAATCTGGAAACAACTGGTGTGACGTTTACGAATGGAAATGAGGCTTTGATAAAAGGTGAAGCTCTCGGATTACGGGGATTTCTTCACTTGGAGCTTTTACGTTTATTTGGTCCCATGCCTGAAAAGGCAACAGCGGGTTCTCCGGCTATTCCTTATCAGGAACAGATGACAAAAGATCCTGGTAAATTGCATACGATTACCTACAAGGAAGTATGTGAGAAGATTATTCGGGATCTGGATGCCGCGGAAAAGCTTTTGGAGAAAGACCCGATTTTAGTGGGGTCAAATACGCAGTTGAATCAACCGGCGTACGATTGGGAAGGGAAACCTCTGGATGAATGGCAATTCTATCGACAGGTACGTTTCAATTATTATGCCGTGAAAGGGGCAAAAGCCCGTTACTATCATTGGATCGGTGATAAAGAAAATGCAGTAAAATTTGCAAAAGAGGTGATCGATGCCAAAAACGAAGATGGCACATCTAAATTTACATTGGCGACAGAATCGACGTATGGCTCAAATGGAAATCTGGTGATGAAATCAGAACATCTTTTCGGTGTTCATAATTCGCAGCATCAAGCTATTGTACAACCTTTGTTTAAAGATGAAAATGCAAGTTTGAGGCAAACGGTGGCTTATATTAACACGGCGTATGAAAGTAGCATACATCCGGACGATATAAGAAATAAAGCGAATCGTTATTGGGAAGAGAAAACCTATCAAAATTCGAATAAAGTGAATCACTTCCGAAAATATACCGGGAGCGATACCTATGTTGCTTTGAATATTGTGCCATTACTTCGTTTGGCCGAGATGTATTTGATTTTGGTTGAGGATTCGCCTTTGTCAGAAGCTCCGACCTATTTCAAGACTTATCGGGTTGCTCGAAATCTGGATATTTCAATTGATAATTCCTTGGTCACGGAACAGGATGTTATAAATCGGTTAGAGAAAGAATATCGGAAAGAATTTTTCGGGGAAGGTCAAATGTGGTTTTTCTATAAGAAACACAATTTTACCAGATTTACTTGGCCCAAGAATAAAACTATTCCAGAAGGAGCTTACTTGCTTCCGATTCCTAAGAGCCAAAGCGTGTTTGATTAGTAAAAAGTGAGATTATGAAAATAAGAATTGCAACGATATTGATATTTTTACTGATTGTGGGTACAATCGGTTGTAAGGAGAATACAGCCTTAGAGTATGAAAATGACCCGGCATTGTATTTTGAAAATTCGTATTATACACAACAAGATAGTATTGCTCATACCTTTTTTATCCAACCGGATGATCAAATGCGAGATACGGTTTTTGTAGAGATTCTGACGATGGGATACCCGACAGACACGGATCGGCCTTTTGTTTTGGAACAAACGAATGCGGGGAAACCGGGATCGGCTGTTGCCGGAAAGCATTTCGTGGCTTTTAATGATCCGGAAATGTTAGAGCATTTAAAGATTCCTAAAGGGAGTGTGCGTAAAAGTTTCCCTTTAATTGTTCTGCGTGATCCTTCTTTGGAATTGGAAGAGGTTCGGATTGAGTTGAAGATTGGGGAGAATGAGTATTTTAGATCAGGAATTGACGAGTGGACGAATTTTGTTGTAAAGACCACGTCTATGGCGGTAAAACCTACAAATTGGGACTCTTATTGGAAATATTATTTCGGACCAACTTGGGGGTCCGTGAAAATGAAATTTATCATAGATAATACCGGGTTCACGGATTTTGACGGGGGGTATCAGAGTTCTGATTATACTAATTATATGGCGTCTAAAGTGATACAAAAATTATTGGAGTATAATACGAATCACCCGGATGATCCATTAAGTGAGGCTGACGGTACATTGGTAACTTTTGAATGATTAAAATGAAATTGATTATGAAACTGAAGAATATATTGATAGGGATAGGCTTAATGGTGTCTCTTCAAGGAGTGCAATCTTGTATTGATGACCGGGGAAATTATAGTTATATTTCGAAAGAAGAATTACTTCCTGTGACGATTTCCGGGTTTGAAGATACCACGGTAGCTATTCGTTCTACTTTGAATATTACTCCGGTATTAGAGAATATGGATGATGAATCTCGTTACATATACCTGTGGTATGCATCTCCTTCTGAAACAGCGGGATTTGCCCCACAACGAGATACTCTTTCCTTAAAGAGAGATTTATCATTTGAAGTAACATACGAGTCGGGAAAATATAATTTGGTTTATGAGGTTCGGGATCCAAAGTTGGATATTTATGTTCGAAAACAAGTGTCGATGACAGTTCAATCGGATGTGAGTACGGGGTGGTACGTGATGAAGGAGGAAAATGGAGAAACGGATATTGATTATATCTCTATGGATGGGGAGAAGATAGAAGATTTGATCACTACTTTTGGACAAAAACGATTAAAAGGGAAACCAGTAAAAATGGCATATCAGTCTTCCCGTTATACTCCCGTTATTCAGAACCCGGATGGAACGACGACTCAGCTGGTTAACAAGAAAGCTTTCCATATTTATAGTGATCAGGATATAAAGATTTTTAATGCTGACAACATGGATCTGTTTTATAACTATGAGGATTATTTTTATGAAGTTCCAGAAACGTGTAAACCGGAAAATTGTGGCATGATTAGCTCTGATTTTTATGCCATTAATGCTGGAAAAGTTTATTCGATTTATGGAATGTCATCAAATAGCGGAATGTTGGGATATGCTAAGCCGGGGTTGTATAAGGTACACCCTGATATGGTGATGAGCTATTATGGGGTGATGGTTTTTGATAAGGAGACAAGTACGTTCTATAACACGTCGTCTAGTGGTAGTTCTATGAATTTGTTTTCAGAAGATTCAGAGGGTGGTATTTCCCCGACAAATATGGACGTGGATATGATCCGGATGTTGGTTAGGAATGAAGGAGTTCCTTCTACGGCTTTTGCTGTAATGAAGAATAAGAATAAAGACGAGTATTATGTATTTGACATGGTTTATTCCATGTCTGACTACCCGTTCGTGGATATTGATACTGTTCCGGCACATTGTGAAATGCCTGAGGCAAAAGTTATGGGCACTTCTTTATATGCCAGTTGTATTTATTATTCCAAGAAAGAGGCTGATGGAGATGTGTTGAAGGTGTATAAGAATGTCAAAATAGATAATCGTGAAAGTGAGTTGAAACGTTTTCCGGGAGAAGAAATAGTTTATATTGTAAATGCAACTAGTGCATACAATGCTCCGGAAGATGAGAAATTCAATCATTTGGTTGTATTGACAAATAGTGCGACGGGTTGGAAATTGTATCGTTTTAATGTAATCGGGCAAACGCCGGAGATCGAAACGGAGCCCGTGTTTGTTTATTCCGGTAAAGGGACAGCCGGATATGTTATGCTTCGTAAATAACATTGTTTTGTAAAGAATTTTCAATTGGCTTGAAAATAAGGTGGATGATGGCATTTGCCATTGTCCGCCTAAATCACTAGTATGTTTTAAATAATTATCGGGAGTATGAAAAAATTTAGTTTGTTATTGTTTTTAACCTGTATGGGCGTGGTGCTATATGCACAAAAGTACACGGAAATAAAGGGTTTCGTGAAAAATGATCGTTTGAAGAAAGTTCATCTTTATCGTGTAGAAGATGGGACGACACATTCTTATGCTTCGACCATGGTGGCAGAAGATGGTTCTTATGGATTTTTGTTTTGCCCGGAAAAGCCGGGGTTTTACACGGTAGGTAATGATAAACAGATGGATTTTGTGGTTTACGTGAAAGGTGGCGATAAAATCAATATTAATATTTTGGAAAACAAGGCCGAGTTGGCGGGAAAGAATACTAAAGAGAACGTGGCCTTGTATAAATGGGAAGATTTTGCGGCTGATGTTCGTTTGAAATCAGTTTATTTTATGCTGACAATCAGTAATTATAAGGACTTTTTCCCTGAATTTTCCGTATTTGTTTCTAAACTTGATTCGATTAAAAAGAAGATAAAGAGCGGTAACGCAGAGTTTGATGCTTTATTGAAAAAGAAGATTGATTATGACGTGGACTATTATGCAGCATATTTCTTACAAACTCCTAGAACAGCTCATCCGGAACGTCAGGATTGGCCGGAATTTTACAACACGATCATATCTGATGATAAGTTCACGACGGATGACGTGTTGTTGTTTCCTCAAGGAGCACGAATGATCGGTATCTATGCAAGTTTTGGATATATGACGTCTGGTAAGAAGTATGATCCGGTAGATTATCAAAGCACTTGTTTAGGGTATTTGAAGACAGATCGTTTGAAAGGGGAGTATTTGTTACGGAATGTATTTGCCGGGTTGAAGTCTTATGACCAATATCTAAGTTTGATGGATCGTTATGGAAAATACTTGGTAACGCCTTCTCTAAAGGCTCGGGCTGAGGCTATCGGGACAGCGCTGTATGACACGGCTCCCGGTTCGATTGCTGCTGATTTTACTTATCCTGATGTAAACGGGAAAGAGGTGTCGTTATCCGATTTCAAGGGGAAAGTTGTGTTGGTTGACGTGTGGGCTACTTGGTGTGGTCCTTGTCGGGGAGAAATCCCTCATTTGAAGAAGTTGGAACAGGAAATGCACGGGACGGACGTGGTATTCTTGGGTGTTTCCGTGGATGAAGCGAAAGATAAACAGAAATGGTTGGATTTCATTAAAAAGGAAGAGTTGGGAGGAGTTCAGGTACATGCATCCGGATGGAGTAAGATTGCCCAGGACTACAAGATAAAGGGAATTCCCCGGTTTATGGTATTTGATAAACAAGGGCGAGTCGTGTCGGTCGATGCTCCTCGACCTTCATCACCGGAGCTGAAAGAAATGTTAGAAAAAGAGTTGAAAAAATAAATAAAATTCGGGGGATTTGTGAAGGGAGAACAAATCCCCCGAATTGTATATTCATTAAAATGGAATAGATTATGAAGTATCGTTTATTATTTATTGTGTGTAGCCTGTTATGTTTTTCTGAATTATGGGCAGGACCGGGAAAAGTGGTTGTTAAAGGTGCGGATCAAAATGTTTGTGTTTATAACAGTATTCGGGGAAGAGGGCGAGCTTGTTTTGCCCCGGAGAAAGGGATGAAAGAAACGGTGATTTTACTACCGGAAAAGGAGTGTGGTGATTTGTTTTATTTGATTTCGGGGGATCGGACTTCTTGGATAAGGGTGTTGCCGGATGAAACGGTCACGGTGGATGTCCGGAAAAAAGACTGGAAGTTTGCAGGAGATTCAAAAGCGATAAATCGTTATTTGTATCAGTGGACACAAAAGATGTTTTTCGGGAAGCCGAACGCTTTGACGTATCGGGTTGAAATGATGTTCTATCAATTGCCGGATCGGGATAAGAGAATTCCGGATCCGAAGATGTTTTACACGAAGGAGTACATCGAATGGTTAGATAATATTGGGTTAGAGGCGATGGATGATTTGGCAAAAGCGAATTTGAAAGATAATCTATTCGTGGAAGAGCAAGAAAGACGAATTTATTATAGTTGGTTGGAAATGCAATTGCAAAATTACCAGTTGGCAAGTGATAAGGTTGAAATTCCTACAGAGGCATTTGTTTTTCTTCAAGAAATGAAGTTTAATCATGTTGCATATTTGAAATATCCGGGGATTGATGATGTTTTGAGGATTTACTATGACATGGCGGATGCCTGTGGGTTAATTACGTATGATAACTACAATTTTTTACAACGAAGGGCGGAACGGATTATGAATGCCGAGGTTCGTGAATACTATATCCTGCAGGAATTAGATAATATCATTCGTAATCAATGGTTGTATCAATTGGATAAAGTCATCGCATCGGTGGAAAATATGGTGATAACTCAAGCGGGAAAAGAACAATTGGCAGGATACAAAAAGCAGTATCAAGATTTGATGGCATCAGACGTAAATCAGGAAGGGAAGAAAGCGGTAAATATCCAGTTTAAGGATGTGAATGATAGAGAGTGGGGATTGTATATGTTTAAGGGGAAATATGTTCTCATTGATGTGTGGGCTACTTGGTGTGGACCTTGTAAATATCAGATTCCACACTTGATGCGTTTGGAAGAAGAGTTTGAAGGAAGAGGAATCGTGTTTGTTTCTTTGTCCGCAGATAAACCAGCCGATACTCAGAAATGGAAAGATATGGTTAAAGAGTTCGGGATGAAGGGTATTTGTGGGATTGCCCCGGATGCATTTAATCACGCATTCTTCGAGAAGTATAAAGTGAAAAGTATTCCTCGTTTCATTTTGATCGATCCCGATGGAAATATGGTGATGACTAAAGCTCGGCGTCCGTCGGATCCAGTATTAAAAATGCAGTTGGAAGAGTTGCTGAAACAGTATGATCAGAAGAAAACAACGATCAGTGGTAAGATGGAAGGAGTTGCGGATGGAACGCAAGTTTCTGTCAGTCATAAGATCGGAATGATGACTCACACATTAGGGCAGGCAGAAGTAAAAGATGGGCGCTTTGAATTGAGCTTTCTTTTGGAGAAACCCGAATTTATAAATTTCTCTTGTTATAAAGTTTTTTTTGGGAATGTTTGGGCCAAGCCGGGAGATCGGATGGTACTTGAGGGAAATAAACCTGTTTATACCGGAGGAGAATATGAGTTGAATAATTTGTTGACGGAGCTTAATGCAAAATATGCAGATCGCTGGCCGGGGTATGGAGATGATGTTTTTGATCAAAAACGAGGGAAGCTGTCTTATGATATTTATGCAAGTATCAAGAACGAGATTGATGCCAGTGCATTACGACCGGAAATGAAACGTATGTTGACTGCCTATTTCCAAGGAGTGTTACTGGATAAGATGTATGGAAGGGTGGCTACGTCAAAGGTGATCGGTAAAGGTTTTCCTCGTCCGATTGTGAAAAACGGGTATTCGAATGCCGTGTTAAAACTAGAATTATTGCCGGAATTAGTGAATTATCCGTCTTGGACAGATTGCGTGCAGGAGCTATTGTACGCACGTTTAGCCGCGGGTATGATAAAAATTCAAGGACGAGGTAGTTATATTACTGATATGGCAGCCGGGCTTAAGAGTGAGAAGTTGCGGGAAGCTTATATTATGGATCAATTACGGATGGAGATTTTACGAGGTCATTTATTTGGAATTGAAGATCGGATCGAGAATGCTCGTTCGATGGTAAAAAGTCCTGATAATGTAGCCTTGTTGTCTCAGATGCCGGAACAAGCACAAAAGTCCTTGCAAGAATTTAAGACTGTTTTACCTGGTACGGATTTGAGCGGATTTTCTTTTGAGAATGAGAAAGGGAAACGGGTTGCTTTATCTGATTTTAAAGGGAAATATGTGTTTATAGACATTTGGTCTACGGGATGTAATCCTTGTGTTGGAGAGGTTCCTTATATCAAAGATATGGAACACCGTTTTGCCGGGAAACCGATCACGTGGGTTTCTATTTCAATGGATTTAAATAAAAAAGAGTGGTTGGATTTCTTGAAGGAAAAGGGAATGAATGGAATACAGTTGATATGTAACAAAGGGTATAAAGATCCATTCCCGAAACAAATAGCATTGAGTGGAATACCACGATTCCTATTGTTGGATAAGGAGGGAAAAGTAATTGATTTTGAATCGTTGAGACCTTCTAATCCGGTGTTGGGAGAGTTGTTGCAGTTGATGTTGAATAAAAAATGAACATTGAATGTTTGAATATATGCGGATATTGATTTTTATGTTCATACTGATCTGTTGTGCATGTACAGAAGTGAAGGAAGAACTTTTTATTAGAATGTCCTTTCAAGATGTTTTTACAATGACACAAGAGAATGAGAAAGATGTTTTGTTTCTTCTTACTCATAGGGAATGTCATGCTTGTGATATTTTGAAAGAGATGATTCAAGATGACGAAGATCTGAAAAATCATTTATTAGAGAAGTATAAATGTTTTGAGAATCCTGTAGATGTTGTAGGATATAATTTTTTACCTCAATTACTACATGAATACGGGTTCCCGATAATAGTTGTTTTTTCTCCACAAGGAGATTTGAAATCAATTGTTGGTGGAGCTGCGATCACAGACAAAGAGTTAGAAACAAAACTTGGAGGTGAAATTTTTCAGACAAATTTGCCAAACAAATTGCAACTTACAGATTCTGCGTATTCATATTTGATAAGTGCTACAGCAAAAGCTTTTTTGTCTTATTCAAAAGCTGATTATTCAAAAGCTAAAGATGAGATAGAAGAGTCGATAAGTGTTCATTCATACTTCTATAATTTGTATTTAGCTGCAAAAATTGCTCAGGTAAAAAATGATTCTTTGAATGCATCTGTGTATGTAGAAAAAGCTTTACGGATAAATGACAAGTTTAATGATTTTTTGTATCAGTATCCGCGGGAGGAATTATCTTATATTTCTGGTAAAAATATGAAATATGCTACGTTACAATATGCTATTGTATTCAAGGATAAAGTACATGATTGTGGAATAGTTAAAGGAGGAAAAGATTACAATTTCTCTTACGAATTTAAGAATATAGATACGATCCCTATTTTGATTAAGAATGTTCACAAATCTTGTAATTGTATGGAGGTGACTTGGGATAAAAAGCCAGTGTTACCAGGAAAAACAGGGTATATAAATGTGAAATATGATACTTCGCATAAAGGTGTTTTTGCGAAGGGATTATTTGTAAATATAAATAGAGATGATAGAATTATACCTCTATATGTAAAGGGATGCATAGAATGAGTTTGAAATAGAGGATTCATATCCTTTGTGTTTATTAATTTATGTTTTACTTAAAAATTAAAAGTATGAAAAAATTGGTTTCTTTATTTTTATGTATGGCATTGTTGCTGTCTATGGTAGTATGGGCCGAACCAGTGAAAACTTGCCAAGAGTCAGGAGAGTTGATTGCAGATACGGAATACGATGAGGCTTATTATCAGTGTGAAAATGGAATTCCATATTTGTTGTGGTGTGCTGCGGGAATGTTTTTTGATTTGGTATTAAAGATGTGTGTACACGAACGGGGGGAAGAGGGGCTGTATAAGGTGTGCAAAACTCCTAGAAATGGTTCTTATGGTTGTTATAGTGGAAATATGATTTCTTTTAGACCAAGCTGCAATTCAGATAAAGACTGTCGTAAGTAGCAATGAGATCATGGGGCGTTTAACAAGTCATTTTACACAATTAATATTATAATTTTTCTTTGTACTTTCCTGAAAATGATTGATGAAGAAGTTCTACTTGCATATAAGGAAGGAGTCGGAAAGTATGGTGATTTTGATAAAAGGATTTGTTAGAGCGCTCCATAATAATAAAGTGAAGTAATGAATTATATATTACAGAAAAATTACACTTGTAAAATGGCGAAATATTATTTAGTTGTATTATTATCTTTAATATTATGCTGTCAGGTATTGAATTCAAAAGCCCAAGGGATTCCTTTGTGTTTGACTGTGACAGATAGCTTGTCTACGCCATTGTTTGGCGTGTACGTGGTGAATGAACGCAACCGGATACTTGTGACTTCGACAAATGATGACGGACAGTGTTGGATTACCTCGGAAGATCTTGTAGCGGGAGATACTCTTGAGTTTTCTTGTTTGGGTTTTGAAGTTAAACGTGTGCCGGTACAACAACTTGCGGATGGACAGGTAATTGTGTTGCGAGAAAGAAGAATATTACTGGATGACGTTTACGTGGGTGTACAATCGCCTTATGAGATATTGGAACAAATTTCAAAAGATATCAAGAGAAAAAAGAAATATAAGGGATACTGTTATTACGGAGATGGCCAGTACGAGAAAATAACGGAATGTCTGGGGCGAGCGGTAGAATATCGTAGGGAATACGGCTGTTTCTTTACAGTAGTGAATTCGAGACTAGAAAACGCTACTTTTTGGGGATATGGATTTGTTCCTCGTTATACGGCTCGTAGCTATCCTCTCCGAACTGATGGATGTGATACGTTGACCCCTTTACATGAGAGAGTGGGTAGGGTTAATGAATGTTATACGTCAGGAGTACGAAAAATATTTTGGTTGATGCGTGCGATAGAACGATACGGACCATTGTTTGACAAGATGAAATATTTTACCTTCGAACAAATAGAATCGGAGAATGATGATTATATTTTCCAATTTAAAACGAAACAAGCGTATTATCTAAAAAAAACAGATCTTTATTGTGCGGGGATACTTGTTGTTGATCGAGAAACGTGTAGATTGAAATCGATGGATTTCGATTATGTGGAATATTATCGCTGTGATGCCTATAATTGGGAAAAAAAACTTATTCGTAAAGAAATACCTGTGGTATCAAATGCAAAATTGAAATTTGAATACACGAGTGAAGGGCAATATTTTGTAAAAAGCTGTATCTTGAAATCTACTTGGCAGAAATTGATGACAGATCAAAAATCATATGGCTCCGTACCTTCAAGGAGAGATCCGGGAGAGAATAAATTAGTCGAGAAAGAAGCTTTTTATTGTAAAAGCTACGGAAAGATATTGGATGTTCAACTTGGGGGTAGTGGGGCATATACTATAGGAATTGCTACTTGTAATCCCCAGGGGGAGTATCGTTCTGAAGTATTTTCACGGTTACCGGAATTACTCGATTCCAAACAAGCTTTTAAGGATTTAAGCAGGTATATGGATATTCATGAACAGTTTAAGAAGATGAGTAACCGGGCTTATTATCAGGATGATTATTTGCTGATTTCTCCTTGGCTTACCGATGGATATATGAAAAAACACGGAGAAGAAAAATTTCTTAGGCGTTTTATGGCAAAAAGATATCAAGTTCTAAGTAACTTTTTTAAAGAATAATTGAAACCTATAATAATACAAGTTTATGAAATACATATTACAAACAAGGATTGTGAGTAAAATAGTTTTGTGCGTATTTGTTATTTTGATTGGGTGTAAGGAAAGTCAAGATAACAAAAAAAACGTGGTGGATTATTTCACGATATCGAATTTTTCAACGAAAAAAATAAAGATCGATCGATTAATCGATATGGATTCATTGAAAATTAATGGAAATGAAATGTCAATGGTCGGGAATTTTTTCACTTATCAAGACTCGTTATATTTCGCCGATTGTTTACAGGCTTCTATTTTGGTATATGATAAAGATGGACATTATGTTCGTTCGATATATAGAAAGGGACGAGGCCCAATGGAGTTAAATGGATTAGATGTCATGACTGCACTGCCTTCGGGAGATTTTGTTATAATGGATGAACAATGGGGGATTACAGTTTGCGATACCGCTTGGAATAAAGTAAAAAATTTCATGTTAGAATGGACAAGTGTAAATTCTTTGGAAGAACAACGAAGAAATCCTGATCCTGAAGATCTGGGTATCTATGAAGTGGAATATGCTAAAAATAGAATTTGTGCTTACGGAGAACAACATGTGATTTTTCCTATAACGACGGAACATATAAGTTTGAATGCATTTGAATGTAATCGTATTCGACGTTATTATGATGAGACTTATACGTTAGCTCTTCTGTCATTACAAAGTGGTAAGGTTGAACGAATGATGTGTAAATTTTCTCCTGTTTACAGAAAGTATAGTTATTTACCTAATTTGAAGAATGTTTTGTTTGAAACAAATAGAAATGAATTGTATTATTCATTTGAAGTAGACCCTTTGATTTATAAAATGAATTTGACGGATTCAACTCTCGTGTCGTTTGGAGTTGAAGGGATTGCAATGGATACCAATTATCGGGAAACATTATCGCTTGAGGATGCTGAGAAATATATGAGGGAGGATATAGAAAATTACGGTTATTATAGGTATATGCTGTATAATCCAGATAAAGATTTTTTATTTCGAGGCTACCGAAAAGGTAAAGGGATGAAAGATGGCTTACAAGTCTATTCCGGGAATTGTTTGATTGCAGATATGGAAGTTCCTCGTGATTTCGAAGTGATTGGATATATTGCCCCTTGGTTTTATGCACGGGGAGCTTGTAATTATGATGACGAAGAAATTGTAATGTATAAATTTAAATTAGAATGAGGATAAAGTGTATATTTTTATGTTTTATGATGATCTTCTTTGCTTGTGAGACAGGTAAAAGAACACAATATAAAGTATTTGAGAGGTGGATTGGGAAAACGATAATTGTTTCTAATACGTTGGAAGCACAAGTAATGGGACGAGATACCGTTTGTCCGGAACTGTTTCATCAGAAATATAAGGTGTTCAAATATGTGGATTCTACGGGGTGTTGTGAGTGTAAGTTACAATTACGTTCATGGGGTAAATTTATAGATGCTCATAAAAAGTATCAAGATTCTGTAGCTTTTATTTTGGTTGTACATGCTGAGAATCCTAGAATTGTGCCAATTCTTTGCGAGCAAAATGATTTTAAACAACCAATTTTTATGGATAAGAGAGGCAGGATGAATAAACTGAATAGTTTTTCGGGTAATATAGATGGATGGGTTTGTTTATTAAATGAAGATAACCGGATTTTAGCAGTTGGAGATCCGATTCACGAGTCCAATGATATGGTAAAATTCCATGAGTTGATGGGGTTGACTGATTAAATGAAAAGATCATATTTGTATAAATTAAAAGGGTAGGCTATGAAAATGAAGAGAATAATGACGGTTGCTCGTTATGAGGCCAGATTGGTTCGACGGAGTTGGATCTTTCTTATTTTTACTATTTTGGGGATAATTGGAATTCCATGTATCCAGTTTTTGGTTGGAGACATCTCTGTTGCGATGAAATATAGTTTGAACGTGGGGCGGTCAATATGGAATTTAAAAGCATTACCTTCATTTATTCCTTATATGAATGCTTACTTTTTTAATGGAATGCAGGTGTTGATGATCGTTTTTTTCGTGTCGGAGATTGAAAAACGAACTCGGATAACAACGATGGAACCGTTATGGACAAGACCTGCCACGAATGGAGAACTGATGTGGGGAAGAGTGTTAGGGATAGGATGTATGATTATTGTTTTGAATGTTATTTCGGTGTTAGTTACAATGTCGATACATGTGATCACTCAAGCGTGGGCTTTTGATGCCGGTATATATTTGTTTTATTTTTTGACATTAACCTTACCTTCTTTAATCTTTTTTCTAGGCTTGTCCATGTTCGTGGTACATTGGATCAAATTTCAAGGATTGGCAATACTATTGTTGTTGGTATTTATTGCGGGAATGATTGGAAGTACGGGATGGTTACATGGCATGTTAGATCCTTTGGCAAGAACGATTCCTGTTATATTTTCTGTTGAGATAGGGTGCGTGAATCTGGGTTTGTTTTTGTTGCAACGCTTGATGTTTATGTGTTTGGGAGGGGCGTTACTATTTTTCTCGATTTTTTATGAGGAGCGTTTGACTGGAAAATCGGAAAAGAAAAATATTTTGCGATTGCTTGGAATCGGGTTGTTGGTAATTGCTGTTTTTGCTGGCGGGAGTTATGAAGGATATTTTATTAAGGGAGGAAAGCAGCGAGATTCTTTTAGACAAGCATATATACGGAGTGAAGATAAGGCTAAAATATATGTACTGGAGCATGAAATTTATTTTAAAGAGAAGGTAAAGGGGATGGAGGCTTCCAGTCGGATGAAAATCTGTAATAAAACAGGTAAGGAACTCTCTTCGATTATCCTATACTTAAACCCATCTTTGATAATTTCCCGCTTGACGTGTGAGGGGCAAGAGACTCGATATTTGCGTGATGAACAGGTTGTTGAGATTGATCGAACAGTACAAGTAGACGATACGCTGAAGATTGAAATTGAATATAAAGGGGGGATAAATGAGAGAGTTTGTTATTTGGATTTGTCAGATAAAGAGTTTTATGACACGCAAACAAATAGTGTCAGTATTTACCGGTTTGGGAACCGACAGGCTTTCGTGGGGGAAGAGGTAACGTTGTTACAGCCGGAATGTTTGTGGTATCCACAAGGTGTAGCTCCTATTAATTTGTCCTCATTATATGATCGACAAGTTGATTTTACCCGTTATTCTCTGATTGTGGAAAATGCTGTCGGACGTACGGCTGTTTCGCAGGGGATTCCGGAGCGTTTAGATGGGAAGACTTTTTTTCGGCATGATCATGCTTTGCAAGGAATCAGTTTAAGTATTGCAGAATACGAGAACTGTTCGATAGAAGTAGATGGAACACGATATGATATTTTCTTTTTTAAAGGGAGTGATTTTTTGGTACGAGCTTTTGAAGCTCCTAAGGAAATTTTTAAAACAGTCATAAGGGATATTAAATTTATGACAGAGTCGACGGTTTGTCAAATGGATAATGGTTATAAGGAGAAGGCCAAGGAAGTATGGAGAATGCAGGGTAAAGTTGAGGGGGAAAGTCCTGAGGCATATAGTCCGTCCGGACGATACCCGTATAAATGGTTTATTGCAATAGAGACCCCGATTTCTTTTTGTAGACCAGTTCGAGGCTGGGCTTTAGGAGACGAGCGTCAACAAGCGGGGATAGTATTTTTGCCGGAACGAGTTGCTCATTGGAGAGGAGTTAAGTATGATATGAAAAAAGGGCGTGAGGTAGAGGAATGGAATCTCGTGGAGAGAAATAATCTGAAAGGTGATCTTGAAATGATTTTTAAATCGGCGAATTGTAATGTAGTTCCGATGTTCAGTGGAAATACTTTTTTTATGAAGTCTAATGAATTCCCCGCAATACATGAGGTGATTAAAACATTGGGGGTGCCTATAGATAAATTGAATATTGCTTTACAAGCTCCGGAGAAAATAAACGACGTGTTGGATTATTTACGGAACCATAGTTTGGAGCAAGCATTTACAGATAAAAATGTTTCTCCGAAATTGTTGGGAGAGATTATTGAATGGAAAACGATAGAATTGAAAGAATATTTAAAACATGAATTGTCGGAAGATAAGTTATATGATTTCTATAATCGTTTTTTTCAAGAGCATTTATTTGAAACGATAGATATAGATCAATTCTGTAAGGGATACATGGATTGGTTTGGACAGGATCTGAAGGGGAAGTTAAGAACATGGTACTCTAGAGATCGTTTACCCGTGTTATTGTTAGAGGATGTTGTGTTGTCGAAATTGCATGAAAGTGAAGAAAACGTTAGAGGATATGGACCTGCATTTGCTCGGTTTAAAGTGTATAATCCCGGAGATTTGGAAGGCTTGGTTATCGTTCCTGGGGCTAAAATACAAGGAAAGAGAATAAATAGTTTTTTAATTTGCAGACATGAGTGTAAGGAAATACGACTAAAAAAGGATTATCCGGGGCTTACCATTAACTTCCCGTTGGCCCAAAATGTTCCCCCAGGAAGACTGGTGTTGGTTGATGAGATGCGTCCGTTGGAAGGCGACACGTTGACAGGGATTTTTCCGGCAGATTCGATGGTATTTTTACCTCGTTTAGGGGAAATAATTGTGGATAATAGGGATGAAGGTTTTAAATTGATTGAACCTCAGGGTGAGAAATTATTCACGTTATTACGTGGGGGGCCAAAGTCTTGGGAGCAAACAAAACGAAATTATGAACGTTGGGTAGAAATGGTTGATAATCGCTTTTATGGAACCGTGGTTCATGACGCTTATTGTAAATGTGTTGGTGAAGGGAAATATAAAGCAGAATGGACAGCTCAAATACCTGAGTCTGGAGAGTATGAGGTCTATTTTTATAATGGAGATTTTTTCAAAATGGGTTTAGCTTTTCAGGCAAGAAAAAAAGGAACGAGTGTGTATTACACTGTATGTGATCAATCAGGCGATCATGAAATCCGAGTTGAACCAGCGGAAGAATCCGTGGGGTGGGTTTCTTTGGGGAAATATTATTTTGGAAAGGGAGAGGCTAAAGTTGTATTGGATGACCGGGGTATTCCGCAAGCATCAAAAATACAGGAGGAAGGGAAACCACGGGTGATGCAGTATAAACAGATGATCGTGGCAGATGCCGTGAAATGGGTAAAAAGAGATTACTGAAACGATTAGCAACAAGCTTAATAAAATATTTAATCATGAGTATTAAGAGAATAATAATGGTTGCTCGTTACGAGGCCAGACTACTACGACGGAGTTGGGTGTTTCTGATTTTTGCAGTCTTGGGAGTGGTGGGAATTTCGTGTTTCCAGTTTTTAATTGGTAGTGTTGACAGTGCAATGGAATATGGATTGACTTCCGGACAGAATTTGTGGTATTTGAGAGCGTTGCCGTCCTGTATCCCTTATATGAATGCCTATCTTTTTAATGGTTTACAAGCACTTTTGATCGTGTTTTTCGTGGCTGAGATGGAGAAACGAGCACGAGTGACAACCATGGAGCCGTTATGGACCCGGCCTTGCACAAATGGGGAGTTACAGTGGGGGCGAGTTCTAGGCCTTGCAGGAATGGTGGTTGTCTTGAATATTATTTCCATGCTGGTGACTTTGATGGTTCACTTGTTTACTCCAAAGGGGAGTGTTGAGGTAAGCATGTATGTATTCTATTTTTTCACCTTGACATTGCCGGGTTTAGTTTTCTTTTTGGGAATATCCATGTTTGTGGTACATTGGATTAAATCGCAGGGATTGGCGATTTTGTTATTGTTGATGCTTATTGCCGGTATGGTTGGGAGTACGGGAGGATTACATGGGTTGCTGGATCCATTGGCGAGGACGATTCCCGCTATATTTTCTGTTGAAGTCGGGAGTGCAAATTTAGGGTTGTTTCTATTACAACGATTGGTGTTCTTGGGTTTGGGTGGGGCGTTATTGTGCTTTTCTATTTTTTACGTGGAACGTTTGACAGGAGAATCGGAAAGGAAAAATATTTTGCGATTGGCAGGAACCGGGTTACTAGTAATTGCTGTTTTTGCCGGGGTGAGCTATGAAGGGTATTTTGTCAAAGGTGGAAAACAGCGGGAGGCGTTTAGGCAGGCGTATGTGCGAAGTGAGGATAAGGTAAAGGTGCATATACTGGAACATGATATTCATTTTAAAGAGAAGGTAAAAGGAATGGAGGCTTCCAGTCGAATGGAAATTTGTAATAAAACGGGCAAGGAAATACCTTCGATTATT